>Ga0256404_1000050_pt1 | contig 249189 bp, 207 predicted proteins | sample RumenRJG_01DNA_FD_185990 | JGI IMG/M metagenome (GOLD analysis project Ga0256404, IMG submission 185990) | Bovine rumen microbial communities from Lethbridge, Alberta, Canada - RJG_01 | ecosystem: Host-associated > Mammals > Digestive system > Stomach > Rumen | place: Canada: Alberta...
AGAGAATGGACTCTTATCCACAACGGCACTATCTTCAACGGCAGACATAATCATCGTTATTCTGCCGCACAGCAGGGAGATACGGACTCCGAGCGCTTCTTCCTTTCACTTCTCGACTATATGAATGAGCATATCTCACGGGCTGTTCCCAAGGAGCATGAACGCTTTGAGATAGTCAATAAATTCATAGTGGAGAACGCTCCGCGGAACAAGCTGAATCTGATGATATACGACGGCGATATGCTCTATGTACACAAGAATCTGAAAAATACGCTTTGCTTCAAAAGGCTTGAAAACGGCATTATTTTTGCCACAAAGCCCCTTGATGACGACGTGTGGATACCGTTTCCAATGGCGCAGGTCATCGCCTACAAACACGGCAGAGAGGTCTATCGCGGAGACCGCCATAAGGGCACTTTCGTTCCGCCCCTTGAGTATATCACGGCAATGGACGCAATGTATATATGAGGTGAATTATGAGCTATAATTTCTACGGCTGGGAAACCGCTTTGGTACCGCCGATAAATAACGACTTCAAGGGCATAGATACGCCGCAGAAGCTATATGACGCCCTTACAGAGATATGGTGCGAGTACACCTGCGCTCCCCGTCTGCGCATCAAGTGGAGCAAGGAGAATATAACTCTCGGGCAGTGCGCCATAACCGCTTTTTTAGCGCAGGATATCTTCGGAGGAAAGGTTTACGGAGTCCCCAGACCAAAAGGAAATTACCACTGCTACAATGTTGTGGGAGATGTGGTATTCGACCTTACAAGCGAACAGTTCGGCGATGAAATACTTGACTATACTGAAAATCCCGAGCAGTTCAGAGAAGTACACTTTTCAAAAGAAGAAAAACATGAGAGATATGAGTATCTCAAAGCAAAACTGAAAGAATATACGGAGCATAACTATGAGTGCAAATGAACTCAGAAAAGCCATTATTTCGGACGATGAGCTGAGCTTTTCCCATAACGGCAGAGATTATCTTTTATACTGCTGGAATCAGTGCGACGGCTACGTGCTCAGCCTTGAATGCGAGGGCGAGCTTGTGTGGCAGTCCGCGCCAATGTCTAAAACCGCCTGTACAGAAGAATTTCTTAGGTATTATTCCGAACTATAATAATTATTTCGTATCAGACGATAACTGTGATACGCAGTATAATTATAAGGCGTATCCTTTACAGGATGATAGAACTTATTAGCTTTTCCAATAATCATTGTTTTGTGGTGAAACTGACATTACATATCGATAAAAGTAAATATATAAAAAATAGCGTATGTATCAAAACATACGCTATCGTTCTTATAAGCAAAAGAAAAAGCTACATTTTATACAATTTGTATCAAAAATGTAGCTTTCAACTTGGCAGGGGCAGAAGGACTTGAACCCTCGGCACGCGGTTTTGGAGACCGCTGCTCTACCAACTGAGCTATACCCCTATATTCTGTTATGAGCTAATCACAACATAATAATTATATCAGAACCGCTCGAAGCTGTCAATAGATTTTAGAAAAATTTATTTTTTAACCAAAGTTTGCTTTTTCGGCTATAGAAAACACAGATATCATTTTTCTGCCATTTACTCCACAGTAAAAAAATTTCCAAATATTTTGCTAAAGACTTGACAAACTCACCGACAATGTATATAATGTATATATACACTGCTGTGGCAATGCCGCAGCATAAAACATAATTATGGAGGATAAAATGGAAACACTGAAAGTACAAAACCTCGTAAAAACTTTCACAATAAGTGAAAAACAACGAAAAGCTCTCGGCATAAAAGAAAAGAAAAAGGTAGCCGTTGATGGTATCAGCTTTACCGCAAAATCAGGCGAAGTTTTCGGTCTTATCGGACCTAACGGCGCAGGCAAAACAACTACTATGCGTATGCTTGCAACTCTTATTGCTCCCGACAGCGGTGACGCTTTCTATAATGAAGTCAGCGCCGTCAAGTCTCCCGAGGAGATACGCTCACAGCTGGCATTCCTTACTACCGACCTAAAGCCTGACATGAAGTCCACACCTAACATCATGTTCGACTTCTTCGCAGAGCTTTACCACGTTCCTAAGGACACAGCGGAAAAGCGCAAAAAGCTGCTCTTTGACGAGTTTGGCATAAACAAATTCGCTGATACTACTATTTCTAAGCTCTCACAGGGACAGAGACAAAAGGTATCTCTGGTAATTTCGGTTATCCACGATCCTAAGTTCGTAATTCTTGACGAGCCAACAAACGGACTTGACATCATCGCTGCCCGCGAGGTACGCGAGTTCATACTCAATATGAAGAAAAACGGCAAGTGCGTAATAATCTCCACTCACCTCTTCGACCTCGTAGAAAAGGTCTGTGACAGAGCCGCAATGATAATGGACGGCAAGATAGTTGCAGACGATACACTGGAAAACCTCATGCAGGGACGCTCCCTCGAGGACGCTTTCTACGATATTTATACAAGCCTTAACGGCGAAAAAGATGAGGTGTGACCATGAGAGATATTATTACAGTTGCCAAAAAAGAAATAAGAGCCTTTTTCAGCGATAAGGCGATATTAATGCAGATGTTTATCCTGCCCTTCGCTATAGTATTCGGATATGGTATGCTCATGTCGGCAATGTGGTCCGGTATGCGTGAGGATAGCACAGTACAGGATAACAAATCGATCATTGCATACAGCATAAATGCACCTGCGGAATTCAGCTCCGCCCTTGACGAGCTCGGCATAAAGCCTGCTCCCGATAATGACATTGAAAAATATAAATCACAGGTCAAGAGCAAAGACGCGGATATGCTTATGATATTCCCCGATGACTTCAAAATGGGCTCGGAAGATACAAATTCACTGTCAAATATAGATATTTTCTATAATTCCGATAAAGACTCCTCGATGGAGCTGTACTCCAAAGCCACAGTTATATTCACTGCAATGCAGCCACGTATATTCACTTTCAATGAATCAACTGATATAGAATATGATCTTGTGGATAAGGCGGCAATGCTGAGAAATCTTCTTAGCGGAATAATACCACTTATGGTATTCATGGCTGTATATATGGTTTGTATGAATCTTGCAGCAAACTCTATCGCAGGCGACAAGGAAAAGGGCTTCCTCAACACCATGCTGATAACTCCAATAAAACGTGAAAGTCTTGCGGCAGGAAAATCCATCTCAATACTTTTAGTCGCTATAATCTCAAGCTGTTCGGCTTTTGCAGGAATGGCGTTATCTCTGCCGAAGTTCTCAGAGGCATTAGCGATAGCAGAAAACACCAGCTACAGTATATCAGATTATGCATTGCTTCTGGGAGCAGTTATTACAGGTGCATTCGTATTTGCGGTAATACTCCTTATTATTTCCACAGTTGCCAAGGACGTAAAACAGGCAACACAGCTTTCGCCTATACTTCTGCTTATCGTAATGATACCTTCTTTACTGTGCTCCAGCGACAGCTTTGCGTCAAATGTTGAAAAGCTTGGAGCAAAAAACTATATAATCCCTGTATGGAATTCGGTAAAATTACTTCAGGACGGTATAAAACTCAACTATTCATGGGCAAATGCAGGAATAACATTCGGGATCAATATTGCTGCCGCCCTGTTAGGAATTGTTATTATAGGAAAGCTTTTCAGAAGAGAAAAAATCGTAAACGGCTGATAATACAAAAAGCTCTACTATAACCATAGTGCTTATACAGAAGTTTTATGCTTATTATTGAGAGAACCCCTTTTGAAAAAGGGGCTCCTCTGACGGAGGACGTCCCCTCTGTCACTGCGTGACATCTCCCCGCACTGCGGGGAGTCACTCTCAAACTCTCTCCCTAAAACTTTCAGTTTTATTTTTTCTCATATAGGGCTCGCTCTGTATTATTACAGGGCTTTTTTATTTTAGGCGAGCCCTATATGAGAAAAAATCAGCTAAAAAAGTCTTTGGAAAGGGGTATATGGGAAAGCCTTTCTTCAGAAAGGTTTCCCCCATAATTAACTATAAGCTTCTATATGAGTATTGCGGTTATAGTGGAGCTTTTTACGTTTATTTATCATTTTCTTCGAGATAGTTCACAGCCCAGCTCAGCTCATAGTCCTCTTTATCGCGGAATATGCTCATAGCAGCGTCATAGTCAAGAGGTATACGAACCTCCACAGGATTACGGCTTATCCTGTCTGCACGGGTGTCGATATCGGGCTCGTCATTTTCATTGAGCATAAGTCCCACAGGATAATTCACGCTGACTATGCCCTCAGACAGCACACAGCAGCCCCCTGTTATCTGTCCGCTGCCGCTCGGATCAGTGATACCTGCAAGGGTAACATTGGACAGCTTTGAAAGGCACTGGGCTGTGCTGTCCCCTGCGCTTATGCAACCGCCGTTAGTGAGAACAACCACCTTTAAATCTGCAAATTCCCCTGTGCAGTGTATCGTCTGGGTGGTCAGGCGTTTGTATTCACCGTTTTTGCGGACGCCCAAGCCTGTGGCGTAGATATCCTCACTGCCGAGAAGTGCGCAGAGCTCATAGCCCACAGCTCCGCAGCCGCCCATATTATTGCGCATATCAATAACAAGGTACTCCATTCCCTGCTCTTTCAGTCTGCTCAGCTTTTCACGGAACATCTTTTTTGCCCACTTGCACTCCCCTTTGTTGAAGCAGATATTATCATGGATACTGCCGCCTGTGGTCTCGACGCTGAGCACAAGATATCCGCATTTGTCGTCCAGCATTTTCGTGCTGAAATTAGAATTTACCAGCTCTCCTAAACTCTCGGGACAGTGCATGAAGGCATTGAAGGCGTCGTCATAAGTATGTTCATCGTCATGAGCGTGGAGCTCCGCAGTCTGCTCCCTGCCGTTCTTATCCCAAAACGTTACCTTAACAGTTTCGCCGCCTTTTCCCGACAGCTCCAACAATGCTTCTCTCACATCGTTTTCTTTTACAGGCTGACCACATTCCATACTCTCCGCAGCCTGCAAAACGTTCTCTCCGTCCCATTGGGTGATGACAGTTCCGTCCTCTATGCCAAGCTCATTGACCGACTTATCAGTACATACAGCAATGACCTCTCCGCTGTCAAGCTTTATCATGGAAAGACCGTAGTCCCTCATCAAAAATGCAGACTTGTACTTATCATAGTCGTAATGACAATGCACACTTACATGACCGTCGTGAAGCTCCATGCAGAACATATCCACCGCGTCGGCAAACTTGGCAGGATCCTTCTCCTGCTCCGCTTCACTTACCTGCGGCATATACTTCTCCTCAAGTGCGAAAAAGTCTATTTCTTTCCACTCTTTCAGCACGTAGCTCCTGTCAAGCTCCTTAACCAATGCGTGAAAGGACTTTGTGTAGCTTTTCCGCGCAAAGTTATGAGGATCAATCGCCGATGTGCTGAAAAACAGAAAGAATACAGCGGAAATAACTCCGACTATCGCCGCAGTTACTCTGTAGCCCTTTTTCATATCTGCGCACAGCATAGGGAGAAGCGCCAATATAGCCGTGAGATAAATAGAAGTATAACATTGCAGGAAAGAATCGTCTCCCGAAACATATATGAAATAGTGGACTGTAGTTATACCCAGCGGTATGAGACAAAGCTTTTTCCAAAGCTTCATTTCCTTTTCGTAATGCTTCCAGCGGTGATGAAGCACAGCCAGTATCAGCATTACAAGCAGTATCACGCCGAACCATATTATATGTACTTTATTTGTACCTGCAACCATGAAGCGGAATGCTCCCCAGATATCACTCATAAACGTTCTCCGTTCTGTTATTGTAATGGAATTGTGCCACAGCAGCGCTCCCCTGTCAATGAAAAAGCCGCAGAACGCAAACTCTGCGGCTTGATATGTACTTTTTATCTTGTGAGAGCGACAATGCCGATGATAAGGATCACAAGTCCGATCACGCTCACTGCGGCGCTGACAGCGGAAAGAATAGTTGAAAGTGTTTTCGACAGCGGAGCGTCACGCTCAACAAAGGCTTTCTTCGGTTTATCGGGATCATAGAAAACATCAACGCTCTTTCCCACGGGGTATCTTGACTCCATAGCCGCCTGTGCCGCAGCCGCATTGACCTTCATTTTCACCACAGTGGGAAGCTCCCCGTCAACGGTGATATTCGAGCCTGTGCTGAGCACCTGCATACCTGCCACATCGGCAAATACTGTGGTGCAGGCTGCAAAGCGCGGACCTTCCACTTTATAGGTCTGTCCTTCCACAGAATAGCTTACAAGCGGTACGCGGATATTACAGCTGTAAATATTCGACATACGCTCAACAGTACCCGTTGTATGCCCTGTAAAATGCTCTTTTCTGTACTTGGGACGCTTGAACCCCAGCCACACAAAAACCGCGAGCATAACTGCTCCGATAAGGATCACCAATATCCCGACAAGGATAAACACCCAGCCTGTAGTATTATCTAATACGTTCACTTCTGACATAAAAAGCTCCCCATTAGCCTTTCAGCATATTATTTACCATATAATTGTACCACAAATTTAGATGAATAGCAAGGTGTAAAGCTTATTTTTTCGTACTAAAGCAATAATAATGACACAGAATTTGCTGCGAGTATTGCTATTTCAAAATATATGTGCTATAATGATTTAGAAATTTTGCATTGCGCCAGAAAGGATAAAAAAGCTATGAATATGAATTTCAAGTGCAAGCTCCCGATACCTGCCGAGGTCAAAAGCGAATACCCCGTATCGGAAGAGCTCAGCAAGGTAATTGCTGCGAGAAACGAAGAGATCGCACAGGTCATCAGAGGCGAAAACGACAGATTACTTCTCATCATCGGACCATGCTCAGCTGACATCGAGGACAGCGTTATAGACTACATCACACGTCTCAGAGGCGTTCAGGAAAAGGTCAAGGACAGAATACTCATCGTACCAAGAATATACACAAATAAGCCCCGTACCACAGGCAAGGGCTACAAGGGAATGCTCCACCAGCCAGATCCCAGCCAGAAGCCCGATATGTACAAGGGTATCGTTGCTATCAGAAGAATGCACCTGAGAGCTATACAGGAAACAGGCTTCACCTGTGCCGACGAAATGCTCTACCCTGAGAACCACCGCTATATCAACGACCTCTTAGGCTATGTTGCTATCGGTGCACGTTCTGTTGAAAACCAGCAGCACAGACTCACAGCCAGCGGACTCAACGTGCCTGTCGGCATGAAGAACCCTGTAAGCGGCAGTATGCCTGTTCTTATGAACTCTATCGAAGCTGCTCAGTCGGGACACACCTTCCTTTACAGAGGCTGGGAGGTAGTTACCGAGGGCAATCCCCTTGCTCACGCTATCCTCAGAGGCTATGAGAACCACCACAGCCAGAGTATGCCAAACTATCACTATGAGCATCTCCAGCTCCTCAACGAGTTCTACGAGTCAAAGGGCTTCAAGAATCCTGCCTGCATAGTTGACACAAACCACTGCAACTCAGGCAAGAAGCACCTCGAACAGCCACGTATCGTCAAGGAAGTCCTCAGCAGCCGCAAGTACAATGACAGTATCCGCAAGCTTGTAAAGGGCTTCATGATAGAGAGCTACATCGAGGACGGCAACCAGAAGGTAGACGAGCACATCTACGGAAAGTCAATTACCGATCCGTGTCTTGGCTGGGAAAAGACCGAAAAGATGATACTCGAAATTGCCGACAGAGTATAAGCGCATAAAAACATAAAAGCTTCGTTTTACTTGTGTAAAACGAAGCTTTTTTATGCCTGTAACAGCAAATGCTCTCAGTTATTCTCGATAAGCCTTATAAATTCATTCTTTGGCAGCGGCTTTGAGAAGTAATAGCCCTGCAGATACTCGCAGCCAAGCTTTTTGAGTATCTCTATCTGCTGCTCTGTCTCAACGCCCTCCATGAGAGCCTTTTTCTGCATTTTATGGACCATATCTATGGAAGTTTTCAGCAGAGTCATGCCCAGCTCGCTCTTTTCTGCGTTCCAGAGTATGCTCTTGTCTATCTTTATGATATCAGCTCCCAGCGAGAACAGCGACGACATATTTGAGTATCCCGTACCGTAATCGTCGATAGAGAACTTGAATCCCTCACGCTTTAGCTGCTCGATGACATCGGCAAGGTGGTCATAGTCCTTTGCGGCAACGGACTCGGTTATCTCAAAGTTTATCATCTTTTTGCGTATGCCCTCGGCTTCAACAACTCCGCTGACATATTCCGCAAAGCCCTCTTTCATACACTCCAGCACCGAAAGATTGACATTTATGCAGTCCATGCCGTTTTTCTGAGGAATGCCCGTAAATATGAACTTGCAGACCTCTTTCAGCACAAATTCGTCAATAACATCGATGATACCAAGCTGTTCAGCAATAGGTATGAACTCGTCGGGATAGATTATTCCCATGTCCTTGTCGTTCATGCGCAGAAGCGCCTCTGCGCCGTGAAGTGTCTTGTCAATATTGTATGTAGGCTGATAATAGACCTCGAAGCTGCCCTTGTCCAGACCGTGGGTAACTGCCTTTTCGACAGCGGAGCGGCGGATTATCCAGTCAAGGGACTTGCCCTCGATGATACGCTCCTCCATAAGCTCGGGGATAGGACACTCGGCGATATAGATGACCTCCTCCACGTTTTTAGCACGTTCGGGAACATTTACAAGCATAATTCTCGAAGAAACGATGATATCAATACCGTTTACATTCCATTGCTGCTGAAAGCGCTTATTGATAGTCTCTGCAAGCTCATGTGCCTCTTTATCGGTATAATCGTAAAGAGCAAGAGCAAATCTGCCGTGTCCCACAGAATAGATAAAATAGCGCTGTATCACAGTTCCAAGGTATTCGGATACCTCTTTTATGATAAGGTCACGGTTCATTCTTCCGAAAACGACTGTATTTGCAGTCTTATCGAAGCGGATATTGCGTATTATAAGTATTTTTACAGGTATTTTGTTTTTCAGATTGGCTTTAAGGTCAAGCTCGAAAGCCGCCGAATTATAAACGTCAAGCTCAACGTTCTTGCGGTCGTCCTCGTTCTCGATAAAGAGCAGGACTCCCGAAAAGCCTATAGATTCAATGAGTATCTCTACTCTGAGCTGCGGTATGAAGAGCTGTAAGCACACGCCCACTACAGCCAGCAGAAAGCATATGGCGATAGAGCGCTTGCGCCCCTTAGAAAGGATATTCCACGACTTCATGCACATTATAAAGGCTGCGATTATCCATAAGCCCGAAGTGATATAGATAAATATGTATTCGCCCCATGCTCTGTGGAAAACTCTTTCCTCTGTGTAGTACCAGCTCCAGTGCGTCAGCGGATTTATGGCGACAATAAACTCGGAAACGATAACTATCGCCCATGAGATCATCACACGGAGCTTTTCCTTCCGCGAAGCACCGGAACTGCACCGAAAACCTACAGAACGTCCTATAACAAAGGACAGGTAGTAGTACAGCACAGGTGCAATAAGACCGTGGCTAAGGAAATAAACGTATTTTGACGACCGCGTTATCATAAAAGCCACTTCCGAGCTCATATCATATTCTCCCACGCGGACGTTGATCATTTCGCAAACGGCGTTGACGGCAAGAAGCATAAGAAGCGACATATAAATACGGTTCTGCGGCTTTCTTGTATGACCGTCAAGTATAGTAAACGCCAGATTTCCGAAACAGATCAATAAAGCTGACAATGCAACACCAAAACAGAAATCAGTATATCTGATCATCTCTGTCCCCCCCTTGGCTATATACAGTTTTGTTTACAGAAATGAAGCGAATCGAAGAAAAACTGATTTGAAGCAAAAGTGCAGTTTTTATGACAGTTTGATATAAAAAAACGCAAACAGAGTATATATTTATATCATTATAGCATAAAATTATGAACATATCAACATTCACGGAAAAAAATTCCGTTTTTATATTCGCAGCGCGGAGAAAAGGCTCGGAATCAGACTGTTTTCGGGCTGTCAGCAAGCTTTTTTAGTACCAGCAAGTACTAAAATATGCACATTGACCTCTGTATGTGTTAAAGTCAATAGTACCAAAAGGTTCTAAAGCCTGACATTACGAGGTGATAATATGCACTTTCAAAGATTAAGAGACCTGCGTGAGGATATGGACTTATCCCAGACCAAGATAGCCCAGCTCCTGCACACAAGTCAGACCGTTTATTCACGCTATGAAAGAGGCTTCCAGACTATTCCCGTGGAGCATTTGCTGATACTTGCAGACTTCTACGGCGTTTCCGTGGATTATATCCTCGGCAGGACAAACGTCAAGGAGCTGAACAAGCCAAAACAGCACTGAGTTCTGATTTCATCAAGGAGTAATATATATGAACGACAAAAATACTCACGCAGGACACAGAAGCCGCATGAGACAGCGCTTTCTCTCCTCGGGGCAGGACGGGCTCTTTGAGCATGAGCTTTTAGAGCTGATACTGTTTTATGCCCGTCCCGTGGTGAATACCAACGGTATCGCCCACGACCTTACCGACCAATTCGGCAGTCTCAGCAAGGTGCTTTCAGCAGGCGAGGAAAAGCTCCGCGAAGTCAAAGGCGTAGGCGCAGGCGGCGCTGTATTCCTCAAGCTCATAAACGACTTCGGACTAAGCTATATGCGGAGCTCCCACAGCAGTGAGACTCTTTCCGACCGCAAACAGCTCTGCGACTGCATTTCACAGCAATTCAAGGGTATAAATGCCAGAATATGCAATATTCTCTGCCTTTCAACTCGCTCCGAGCTAATGCGCACCATTACTCTGCCCATAGACGAGCTTTTAAGCGACAGCATCACACCAAAGGAGCTTGCGGCAATGCTGCTGAAAAGCGGAGCCGCCGCAGTCTGTCTCGGTATAAACCACGGAAAAGACATTGCCATACCCAAAGATGAGGACTACCGTATCGCCTCTATTTTCGGGGAGCTGCTGTCGGCAATAGGCATAGGCTTCAGCGACCTGGTCATATACGGCGGCGGCAGATGCTTCTCAATGCGCGGCAGCGGCGCATTTGCATTCTGATATGGCTGACAAAAATAAAAAGCTGCGCAGGGAGCAGCTTCTCGAAAAATATCATAATGACGGCTTTGACGGGCTAACAGAACACGAAAGACTGGAGCTCCTGCTCACATATGCACAGGCAGACGAGCCTGCTGTGCTTGCCGCGGAGCTTCTCGGCGAATACGGCAGCGTGAACGCACTTGCCGACGCAGACACTACGCTTCTGATGAAGGATAACCGCGTCAACGAGCAGACCGCCGTTCTTCTGCGGCTTATCCCCTGTATCAGCCGTTCTCTGTACTCAGAGCGCTTCGCAATAAAGACTCTCAACAGCTCCAGGGCGGCAATTGATTATTTTGCCAGCCATTTTATCGGAGCTGTAGGCGAAAAGCTGATAATGACGGCGGTGAGCAGCCGTTTCCGCATATGTGCCACCAAGGTGCTCGCATTCGGCACAGCCTCCCGTGTATCGTCCTCCTATCGGGATATCGCGGAATTTGCCATAAAAAGCGACTGCGACATATTCTTCATAGCCCACAATCACCCACACGGCGAAGCCAAGCCCTCGGACAGCGATATGCTGTTCACCCGCAACGCTCTGAAAGCCCTCTCCACACTGGGAGCAGTTCTTGCAGACCATATAATCATCGGCGCTGAGGGCGGCTTTTCAATACGTTCAAGCGGACTTCTCCCCGAAATGAAGCCCGACGGCGTAAAGGGCTATAAATAGCCGTTAGCTGTCAATACTGAAACGGTCTGTTGAACGAGCCAATTTCAATAAGATTGCCCTCGGGATCGGCGATATAGCAGGTCCTCTGTCCCCACGGTTCTGTAGTTGGCTCCAATATGGGCTCCGCACCCATTCCGATGACTCTTTCGTACTCCTTGTCAACCTCCTCATAGGTATCCACATAGAGGGCAAGCTCAAAGTGTCCGTTGACGCCCTTGAGGTATTCGTATTTTCGATTGGTCATCTTCTCGAAGTCCTTACGCCCATAAAGCAGGAACAGCGTACCGTCCTTGAGCAGATAAACATTTGAGGTGTTTTCGTCCTCTTTTATTTCAAAACCAAGAACATCTCTGTAAAACCTTATCATTTTGCCCATGTCCTCAACAAATAGTCCAAAACCGTCTAATCTCATAATAACCTCCGATATTTTGATTTTTCGGGAGTTCATTCTCCCGATATACGGGAATTATATCACAATGCCGCGGAAATGTCAATGAAAAGCCTGTTATGCTGTTTTGACATTCTGCACCTTATTCTGCAATTGCTGCTAATATAATAATAATTCAACTTTCAGTTTTATAAAAATAAGAAATACGAGGTACCAAGAATCATGAAAAAGCTGAGAAGTATAATCGGAATTCTGCTTGCAATACTGTTTTTGCTCTTGTTTGACATCATTTCCGCGAGGATAAACAGCCATTTTGACGGAGCTTACGGATATATTGCAAAAAGCGTTCAAAGACTGCTTTTCTTTTTCGCTGAGCTTATCATATTTGTAAAACTCTATAAAAAAGGCAAAATCAGAAATGTTATCAACACAGAAGGCTTAAAAAAAGCCATTCCTGCTTGTTCTGCCATGTTTCTTTATGTAATATTCCATGTTATCACATATGCGGTGATAGGAGCCAAAAGCTGGCTGAACACAACTGTACCCATCGTTGTTTCCTGTCTGTTTTTCATGCAGCTTTCAACAGGCTTATGGGAAGAGATAACATTCAGAGCATTTGTCTGTGAGGGCTATTATCAAGGAGAGCAGGCTTCTTTTAAAAGACGGCTTTTATATGGGTGCATAAGCTTTTTAATATTCGGCGCAGTACACGCCATAGAATGCGATTCGTCCGAACAGGCAGTTTACAGGTTCATTATGACAGGAGTATGGGGCTTTGCTTTTGCAGCTGTTTACCTATACACTCATAATATCCTTGCTGCATCATTAATTCATTTTTTCACGGATATCTTTTTAAACATACCAATATTCATTTCCGAGTGGAATGAATCAGCTCTTTTCACGGTTTTGGACAATTATGTGCAGTGGATAATGCTGGCGCTTATTTTTATAACAGCAATTATTTTCCTGTACAAAGCTCCCGTAAGAGAATAAAGCATTATCAGGAGCTTATCTCCTGAATGCAGAATAGCGACAAAAAGCCCGAAGTCAACCGACTTCGGGCAATATTTATATGCAATTACTTGAGAGCAGCCTTGAGAGCGTCAACTCTGTCTGTCTTTTCCCATGCAACGCCGAGCTCCTCACGTCCCATATGACCGTAAGCAGCAAGCTGTCTGTACTGAGGCTTTCTGAGGTCGAGCATTTCGATGATAGCTGTAGGACGAAGGTCGAATACCTTTGAAACAGCCTCTGAGAGCTTCTCCTCGTCTACCTTGCCTGTGCCGAATGTATCAACAAGGATAGAAATTGGCTTAGCAACGCCGATAGCGTATGAGAGCTGAACCTCGCACTTGTCAGCAAGACCTGCTGCAACGATGTTCTTAGCGATATAACGTGAAGCATAAGCAGCGCTTCTGTCGACCTTTGTCGGATCCTTACCGCTGAAAGCTCCGCCGCCGTGACGTGAATATCCGCCGTATGTATCAACGATTATCTTACGTCCTGTAAGACCGCTGTCGCCCTGAGGACCGCCTACTACGAAACGTCCTGTAGGATTGATGAATATCTTTGTGTTCTTGTCCATAAGGTCAGCAGGGATAACTGCCTTGATAACATACTCCTCGATGTCCTTGCGGAGCTGTTTGAGGGAGATATCGGCAGAATGCTGAGAAGAAACAACAACTGCGTCAACTCTTACGGGCTTGCCGTTGTCGTACTCAACAGTAACCTGTGACTTTCCGTCGGGACGGAGATAACGGAGTGTGCCGTCCTTGCGTACTTCTGTAAGCTTCAGAGCAAGCTTGTGAGCCAGTGAGATAGGAAGCGGCATAAGCTCTGGAGTCTCATTGCAGGCATAACCGAACATGATACCCTGATCGCCTGCGCCGTTTGAAAGTCCGTCGGACTTGTCGTTTTCCTCTCTGTACTCGAAAGCCTCATTTACACCCATAGCGATATCGGGAGACTGCTCGTCGATAGATGTGAGGATAGAGCAGGTGTGACCGTCGAAGCCGTACTTAGCTCTGTCGTAGCCGATGTCGATGATTACCTGACGAGCTATCTTAGGGATATCGATATCAGCCGATGTAGTTATCTCGCCCATACAGAGGACCATACCTGTAGTTACGCAGGTCTCGCAGGCAACACGTCCCAGCTTGTCCTGCTCGAGGATAGCGTCGAGAACAGCGTCAGAGATCTGGTCGCAGATCTTATCGGGATGTCCCTCAGTTACCGATTCAGATGTGAAAAAGCATTTACTCATAAAAAAACCTCCTGAAATATAAAAAATGACTTCTCATTCCGAAGAGAAGCCATAGTTGCCCAATGTCCTCATCTTTCGGATAAAACCGCAGGAATTAGCACCTTCGACTCATTACGTTCGGGTTGCTGCGGCTTCACAGGTCCTGTACCTCCGCCGCTCTTGATAAGGTTTCCAATGTATTATACACTATTGTCGGAAATTTGTCAATAGGATATTTCCCAAGTGCAACAATTTTTTTCCGCAAAACAAATGAGCCTCCTTTTAAGGAAGCTCATCTGCCATGATATAGGGATTATTGGGGATTTAATAATTTAATGTTGGGGTAAACATTAAACTACCATGAAAATCAGCTTCGGGATTCTTCTCCCTCAGCAATTATATTATAGCATATTATTATGTATTTTTTGTGAAATTGTCAGCAGAACAGAACAGAAACTTATCAACATTAAATTTTGAATACTATTGATTATGCACAATACAAATTTCCTGCGTCCACCTTATTTATACCAGCCGTACAGAATTGTAACCGAATTAGTCCCAGTTATTACATTTTCTGCTTGAATGTAACTCTTTACAGGTTCAAAGGAACGCCGCTTATTTCTTCACATCGCTTATTTTGAACCAGAATGTAGAGCCCTTTCCGAGAGTACTGCGCACACCGTAATCGTAATTGTGCATTTTCAGCACAGCCTTGACGATAGAAAGTCCCAGACCTGTGCCCACTACCTCTCGTTTGTGGTTCTCGGAGCGATAATACTTATCGAAGATGAGCTTTATCTTGTCCTCCTCGATACCGTCGCCCGTATCCTCTACCTCAACAAGTACGCCGTCCTCGGTATTTATCTGACGGACAAATACCTGCTTGTCCTCGCCTGTGTAGTTTATCGCATTGTTTATCAAGTTGTAGATTACCTGCTCTATCTTGACCACGTCGCAGTACACCATTCTCTCCTCATCGGGAGTAAAATGTATATGATAGCCGTTTTTCTCTGAAAGTCCCCTGAATCTGTCCATTATCTCGCTGAGCTTTGCACTTATGCCGAACTCTGTAGGATTCAGCTTCTGCTTGCCGCTCTCCAGCTTTGACAGGTCAAGCATATCGTTTACAAGAAGCGCCAGTCTGTCGGTCTCGCTGATGATAATTTCAAGGTGCTCGTTGCGCTTGACGGGGTTATCTCCCGAAAGGTCGCGTATCATCTCCGCATAGGCTTTCAGCATGGTCAGCGGAGTTCTCAGGTCATGGGAAACATTGGCGATAAGGTCTCTCTGCATGGTATCCACCTTTGAGAGCTCCTTTTCCGCATAGGTAAGGGTATCCGCCAGCTTTTTTGCTTCGAGATAGCCCCTTCCGTCGAATTTCGTATTGAAATCGCCCTTAGCCAGTATCTCCGCAGACTTTGTTATCCTGTCTATAGGAGCAGATATCCTCTTTGACAGGTACAGCGATATGATAAACGCCAGTATTATTAAGATAATAGTAATGGTCATGAGCTGGCTTTTGATTATCTTTACTGTAGCTCCCACAGGTACGAGAGCCGCATTTAACAGCAGATAACCGTCGGGAGCTTTAGGATCACCGAGAGCACAGCCGTATACCAGCATATAGCTGCCGCTTCGGGGGTGCTTGACCTTATTTATGATGACGCCTTTTTCCGAATCATCAATACTGTTTAACAGTACGCCGCTGTTTATGCCCCTGTCGTGTATGATACATTCGCCCATGACGTGCTTTTTTATCATCTCACGGCCGTATTTGTCCAGTACCTCAACGCAGAGGTCTTCGTCGTCTCCCGTATCCACAACAGCAGCATAGAGCTTTTCCTTCTCTTCATCATCTGACAGTATCTCCAGAACAGTCTCATAGTTATTCTGCCTGTCTGCGCTGTTATAGATCTCGGCTATGGAGTCCATGCTTGCAGCCGTTGACTGTATCCTCATCTTTTCGTAGAACTTCTCGAAGAAAAATATCTGAAATACCCAGATAAGCGCAAATACTGCAACGGTAAACAGCACGAAATACAGCCATATGGTAAAGCGGAGCGGTATCCTGCTGCCTACGCGCCTGAACTGCTTAATCGGCTTCAAACTTATATCCCATTCCTCTCAGTGTAACGATGTATTTACGGTACTCTCCGAGACTGTTGCGGAGCATTTTGATATGGGTATCAACAGTTCTGTCGTCGCCGAAGAAGTCATAGCCCCATACTTCTTCAAGGAGCCTGTCCCTTGAAAGAGCGATATTCTTGTTCTTTACAAGGTAGAATAACAGGTCGTACTCCTTGGGAGTCATGGAAGCCTTCTGACCGTTTACATAGACCTCGCGTCCTGCGATATCCACTTCAAGTCCCTCGAATGTAAATTTATCGGGAACAGCTTCCTCCTCCTTGTGGGTATTCCTCTTGAGAACTACCTTTACACGAGCCATAAGCTCCTTTGGAGAAAAAGGCTTTACCACATAATCGTCAACGCCTATCTCAAAGCCGAAGAGCTTGTCGTACTCCTCGCCTCTTGCAGAAAGCATGATAACGGGGATATTCTTGGTCTTATGTATCTCCTTGCAGGCGGAATAGCCGTCAAGTCTCGGCATCATAACGTCCATAATGATAAGGTCATAGTCGTTATCGTGGCAGAAATTCACAGCCTCCATGCCGTTTTCGGCTTCTGTTACCTCATATCCCTCGAATTCGGCATACTCGCGCACGACCTTTCTTATGTTTATTTCGTCGTCAACAACTAAAATGTGTGCCATATTTTTCCCTCCGTGTATTTGAATTTAACAATTCTGTCTAAAACATACAACGAACAGCTTTTCGCTGTCCTACGTTTATATTATAACATTATATCTGATAAAAGTGTATATAAAGTGATATTTTTATGAGCTTTTCCGTCAATTTTATCAAATTTGTTAGAGTCCGTAAATTTACAATTGACATTTTCAGTAATTTTTGCTATAATGTACTTGGGTAAGTGTAAACGAAGGGAGGCGGTGCCTATGAATAACCAAGCACAGCAGAAACCCAGAAGCAGCTCACATACACGAAGCTTCAATCCCCTTGCAGCCGCTCTTATCATCGTTGCTGCAAGCGCTGTCGTAATAGGCTACTGCATAAATGTTCCCGAAAACGCCAGAATGGCGCTTATCATTTACGTTTGTACAATGGTATGCGCAACTCTGATACTTGCGATATCGGGCTGGATATATAAGAATAAAAAGACCTCTGTGGACGAAAAGGACATAATCAAGATAACCGAAAACCTCAATACAGAGATGATAATCTGGTCAGATGACTTTGAATATGTCTATATAAATAAAAAGCTCCGCGACCTTTTGGGCATTACAGCGGATTATTCGGACAAAAAGGAGGGCGTATGGACTGCATTCGGCATAAATACTCCCGATCCCACAGCTCTCAGCAAGATAGTGGGCAGCAACTCCTATGAGTCCACATTCCGCAATCCCAGCGGTGCATTTGTTTCTATCGCATGGAGCACCTCACAGGTCAAGAAATATAAAAAACGTGCAGTATATCTCAGCACAGGCTTCAACCTCACCGAGCTGAAGAAAATGCGTGTAAATCTTGCAAACGCCAACGACTTCTTCCATTCGGCTATGGAGCTTGCAGAGATAGGACTTGTAATGAGCACCGATAAGAAGGTGTTCAGAGTCTCACCCGAAATGGTCAATATGCTGGGCTTGAAGAGCGGTACGGTCAATATCAACGAATACCGCGCTCTGATACACCCCAACGACAGGATACAGTTTGACGGAGCAGTCCGCAGCCGCGATACCTCCGACGTCAAGAACATCGAGATAAGGCTGAGAAGCGCCGACGGCAACTACCGCTGGTTCTCACACCGCTTCAAGTCAATAACCAGCACAGGCAACAGCCTCCCCCTCTTCGGCGGAGCTGTTATCGATGTTACCGAGGAGCATGAAAAGGATATCCTCATCGAGCGCCTTGCGTACATCGACGAGGTCACCGAAATTGCCAACCGCAACAAGCTTGTGGTTACAGGACAGGAGATTTACGACTCCTGCAAGGTGCTGGACTATTCATTCTGGATAATCGTTCTGGATATAGACCGCTTCCACATCATAAACGATACCTGCGGCTATTCAAACGGAAACTATATCCTGAAAAACTTTGCTCATATACTTTATAAATTCGTCACTCCCGGCGGTCTTGCAGCCAGAATAAGCGGCGATAATTTCGCCCTGCTGCTGAGAGACTACGGTGACGACGAAATGCCCACAAGGACTGTTAAGTCCATACAGGACGAGTTTGCAAAGCTTGCAGTTGACGAGCTTGCTTCAATAAGCCTTACCTGCTCGGCAGGCTTCTCCAAAATGCCCGAGGACGGCAGGTCTTTCCTCGAAGTTATGGAGCACGCCGAATTTGCACTCAAATCCAATGACGGCACACAGAGCAGCATCTGCGGCTATGAGCCGAGTATGCACGACTCTATTATCGGTGATACAGAGCTTGAAAAGGCTCTTGCTCTTGCTATCGAGAACAACGAGCTCCAGCTCTACTACCAGCCTAAGATAGACCTCAATACAGGCAGGATAATGGGCGTAGAGGCTCTTATCCGCTGGATAAAGCCAGACGGCACCGTTATCTCTCCCGACGCATTCGTGCCTATCGCGGAGAGCTCTCACCTTATCGGAAAGATAAGCGAATTTGTGCTTAACGAGGGCTGCCGTCAGAACAAGCTGTGGCAGAAAATGGGCTATCCGCCTATAGTCATGTCAATAAACTTCGCGTCGTCGGACTTCTATCAGACCGACCTCAAGGACAAGGTCTACGAAGCCCTCGCGCGTTCAGCTCTGCCGCCTCAGTGGCTTGAAGTAGAGCTTACCGAAACTCTCGCACTCAAGGATATCGACTTTGCAATAGACCAGATGAACCGTCTCCGCGAGCTTGGCGTAAAGCTTGCCATGGACGACTTCGGCACAGGCTATTCTTCACTGAGATATCTCCAGATACTCCCTATTACCCTGCTGAAGCTGGATCGCTCGTTCATAATCGACATCGAGCACGACAATATCTCCTTTGAGATAGTTTCAGCGGTAATACGTATCGCAAAATCCAAGAAGATAGAGACTATCGCAGAGGGTATCGAAAACAACGGACAGCAGAGTATCCTGCGTTCCGCAGGCTGTGACTACGGACAGGGCTACCTCTACGGCAAGCCTATGCCCCCTGAAAAGATACAGGAACTGTTTGAACAGAATGTAAGGCGCGATATCGACACAAAAAGATAGCGCTTTAGAATTATCACGTTATCACGGAGGTCATTACTATGAAAAGACGTATCGGAATCCTCACAAGCGGCGGTGACTGCCCGGGACTCAACGCAACTATACGCGGCGTTGCAAAGGCTTGCTACGAGCGCTTCGGCGAGGACAATGTTGAGATAGTCGGAATTTCCAACGGCTATTACGGACTTATCAACAATCTCTGCAAGGAGATGTCCCCCTCCTCATTCTCGGGAATACTCACACAGGGCGGAACTATCTTCGGCACAAAGCGTCAGCCATTCAAGATGATGCAGGTCATCGGCGAGGATAACATCGACAAGGTCAAGAATATGAAGGAGACCTACAAGAAGCAGAAGCTGGACTGCCTCCTTACACTGGGCGGAAACGGCACTCACAAGACCTCCAAGCTCCTTTCAGATGAAGGACTCAACGTTATCGGACTTCCCAAGACTATCGACAACGATATCTACGGCACAGATGTTACCTTCGGCTTCCATACCGCAGTTGACATCGCCACAGATGTTCTTGACAGACTTCACACCACAGCCGCAAGCCACTCGCGAGTTCTCCTCTGCGAGATAATGGGAAATAAGGCTGGCTGGCTCACACTGAATGCAGGTATCGCAGGCGGCGCGGACGTTATCATAATCCCCGAAATACCTTATGATATCGACAAGGTATGCGACGCTGTAATGGCAAGAAGCGCCAGCGGCAAGACATTCTCAATCATTGCTGTTGCAGAGGGAGCTTTCGATATCAACGAGGCTCAGATGAAGAAAAAGGAACGTGCAAAGAAGCGTGCAGAGGCAGGAATACTCACGGCTACAAGCCGCATTGCAGCTCAGATACAGCATAATACAGGCCTTGAAGCCCGTGTATGCGTCCCCGGACATATGCTCAGAGGAGGCGCTCCAAGCGCTTATGACCGCGTACTCTCCACTCAGTTCGGAGTTCACGCAGCCTACCTCATAGCAAAGGAGCGCTACGGCAGAACAGTGGCTAAAATAGGCAATAAAATAACCTCAAACAAGCTTGAGGACATAGCAGGAAAGACAAAATTCGTCGATACAGAGAATCATCTGGTCATCGCAGCACGCGATATCGGCGTATCTTTCGGCGATTAAGGCACTTTGGCAGCCCAATTGGGCTGCCAATTTTGCGTATACAAGTAGTATTATATACAATCAAAAATACTTATATTTAAATTTGATATAACGCTGTCAAACCTTTATATTTAGCCATATAGCAGCGATTGTGAACTGATTAAATCAAAAAAATTTGGAAATTTTCAAAAAAAGCTATTCCCAAAACTGTTATTATGTGCTATAATATCTATATATCTGTTCAGGAGGTATTATAATGTCAGAAATGGAACTTTATAGCCTTTGGTGTGAAAACGCAAAGGAAGATCCCGACTTAAAGGCTGAGCTCGAGGGGATTAAGGGCGACAGCGAAGCGATCAACGACAGATTTTACCGTGACCTCGAATTCGGTACGGGCGGTCTGAGAGGCGTTATCGGCGCAGGAACCAATCGAATGAATATATATACCGTAAGACGCGCTACACAGGGCTTTGCGGACTACCTCAATCAGGAGTACAAGAACCCAAGCGTAGCTATCTCCTATGACAGCCGTATCAAGAGCGACGTGTTCTCAAAGGCTGCCGCAGAGGTACTTGCAGCAAACGGCATAAAGGTACATATCTACAAGCAGTTAATGCCTACACCTTGCCTTTCATGGGCAGTACGCGCACTCAAGTGTCAGGGCGGTATCATGGTAACAGCAAGCCACAACCCAGCCAAGTACAACGGCTACAAGGTTTACGGCGAGGACGGCTGCCAGATAACTCTCAGAGGTGCCGAAATAATCCTTGAAAAGATAAATTCTCTGGATATGTTCAGCGGCGTAAAGCACTCCGATTTCGACAAGGAGTTAGCCGCAGGCAATATTTCTTATATAGATGACAGCGTTATCGAGGAATTCTACAAGAGAGTCCTTGCAGAGGGTATAAACACCGATCTCTGTGCTTCAAGCGGACTCAAAGTTGTATACACTCCTCTCAACGGCACAGGAAACAAGCCTGTACGCGAGATCTTAAAGCGTATCGGCATTACAGACGTAACAGTAGTAAAGGAACAGGAGAATCCCGACGGAAACTTCACTACCTGCCCTTATCCGAACCCCGAGATACGCGAGGCATTACAGGTAGGTCTCAGCTACTGCGACAAGGTAAAGCCCGACCTTCTTCTTGCTACCGATCCCGACTGTGACCGTGTAGGTATCGCAGTTCCCGACGGCAAGGGCGGCTACGCTCTCTTCTCGGGCAACGAGGTAGGAGCTATGCTTCTTGAGTACATCTGCTCACAGCGTATCAAGAAGGGCACAATGCCGAAAAATCCTATCACAGTAAAAACTATAGTTACTACCGATATCGTAAACCTCATCGCCAAGGAATACGGCGTAGAGGTAATAGATGTCCTCACAGGCTTCAAGTTCATCGGCGAGCAGATCGGCTTCCTTGAGGCTAAGGGCGAGGAGAACCGCTATATATTCGGCTTTGAGGAGAGCTACGGCTACCTTTCGGGCGGCTACGTAAGAGACAAGGACGCAGTTGACGCTTCGATGCTTATCTGTGAAATGGCTGCATACTACCGCACACAGGGCATCACTCTCATTCAGGCTCGCGAGAATATGTACAAGAAGTACGGTATGTTCCTCCAGACTCTCTACAGCTTCGAGTTCGATGGCGAGAGCGGAATGAAGCACATGGAAGAGATAATGACAGGTCTCCGCAACAACCACCCCACAGCCATCGGCGGCTTAAAAGTAGAACGCTTCGAGGACTATAAGGCAAGCACATCCAAGAATATCGCTACAGGCGAGGTCAAGGAGCTTACACTTCCAAAGTCAAATGTTCTTGCATTCTATCTGGAGAACGGCTGCAAGGCTATAGTTCGTCCATCGGGTACAGAGCCCAAGATAAAGACATATATCACTGCAAAGGCAGCTTCAAAGGCAGAAGCCGAAGTTATCGAGCAGAAGATATACGCAGATTTCACACAGAGCATGAAGTAATAATAATAAATAACAGGGCGGACTTCAGTCCGCCCTTTATTACAGAAAAGAGTTGAGTTCATGCACTGCTGCTCAATCACATTTAAACAACAGGAGAAACAGAATGAAAAAAGACAAACCACCGATCCTGACATTTCTCATCGGAGCTATTCTCGGCGCTATTGTATTCATTTGGATATTCGGTATAAATATCATCGATCCTACAAATACGGGCTGGATATTCAAGAATATAGGAGATGTCACCCAGCACCACCTTGGCTGGGTATATTTCAGAAACACTCCGTGGACATTCCCCATAGGACTCACCGACGGTATAAGCTCCGACGGCATGGTCTCATGTATGTATACCGATTCACTGCCGCTGTTCGCCATAATATTCAAGCTTCTCTCCCCTGTTATCCCCGAGAATTTCCAGTATTTCGGACTCTGGGGCGTGGTATGCTTTGCTCTTAACGGCGGAATGGGCGCTTCGCTTCTGAGGCGCATAAACCCGAGCATTTATTTCACATCTGTCGGCTCGCTGTTCTATTCAGCGTTCTTCCCGTCCATAAACCGAGTAGGTCAGCACAACACTCTTGCCGCAATATGGCTCATAATCGCGGCGCTGATACTTGCTCTCGACCACAAGAAGCAGTACAAGCACCGCTTCACATCTGTTGCCTTATGGTCGGCTCTATGCGTACTGGCAACACTTGTACACATCTATTTCCTGCCGATGATATACATCGTCATGGTCGGATATATGATACTCACTGTGTTCATAGACAAAAACCGTTTACGCGCCGTTATCACATTCGGTTCATCAACAGTCTGTTCCGTACTCAGCCTATGGATAATAGGAGCATTTTACGGCAGCGGAAACTACGTTGACGGCGGCTTCGGTATGTATTCCGCAAATCTCAATACCTTCTTCAACAGCATGGGACACTCAAAGTACCTTCGTATGCTAAATACCGCAAGAGATCAGGGCGAGGGCTACGGCTACCTCGGACTTGGTATGCTGGTATGCTGTTTCCTCGGTATAATAATTGCATTGAGCCGCCTTGAACGCAGAGAGGGCAGGGCTTTGAAGAATATCCGTGAATACCGCAAAACACACCGCGTACAGATAAACACATTCCTGCTGGTGTTCATCGTAAGCTTTATGTGGGCTGTCAGCACTACCGTTGTGATAAATCAGAACGTCCTCATAGATATAAAGCTTCCGCGCCTTATACTCGGAGCTTTCTCCATATTCCGAGCCTCGGGAAGATTCATATGGCTGCCCTGCATGATAGTCATGACAACAGCACTGTGGCTGGTGAACAAGCTGGACAGACATTCGGCAGCTGCCGCAGTAACCATATGCGTATGGCTCAATATAATGGACCTCCGCAACTATCAAAGCGAGCTGAACAAACAGTACAACGTCCCAAATGACAATTATATCTCTATCAGCAGAGAGGAATGGGATAAGGCTTCAAATGGCGCAGACGAGGTCATTTTCCTGCCGCTTCCGCAGGATTACAAGACCTATATGAGCCTGTATTTCGAGACAGCAGCTCTCGCCTCAGAGGATAAGATAAAGCTCAGCAGCTTCTATCTTGCGCGTTCCGATTACGATGTTCTTGCCGAATACGCCGACGAGCAGTACAGGCTCCTCACATCGGGCAAGGGCAGAAGCGACGCCCTGTATGTGTTCTTCACCGAAGAGGATATACCAAAGGATACAAGCAATATGACATTCTACGATCTTGGAGAATTTAAAGCCGCAAGAGTTAAAAAATAAAATAAAATCACAAAAGGCTTGACACACACGGCACAGTGTGATATAATTTATTACTGTAATGTATATTCGGCACTACTGTCTAAGGGAAATGATGGGCTGCACGATCTACAAATTAATGTAAAGAGGTGAAAATCGTGAAAGAGGGAATCCATCCTGAGTTCAAGAAGACCACAATTACCTGCCACTGCGGTAACGTGATCGAGACTATGTCTACAAAGGAAAACATCAAGGTTGAAATCTGCTCAAAGTGCCATCCTTTCTATACTGGTAAGCAGAAGCTTGTTGATACAGGCGGACGTGTTGACAGATTCAAGAAGCGTTTCAATATGGACAAGTAATCCACAAGCCCCGTCATTGACGGGGCTTTTCGTACATAGGTAAGTATTATGAACTATCTGACAATTTCCGAAAATGCCAAGGCTTCGTTCATAGAAAAACGCTCGGAGTTCATCGGCTATATCTCCCCTGTTAAGACCAACGACGAGGCGGTAGCCTTTATAAATTCCATAAAAGCCGAGCACCGCAAGGCTAAGCACAACGTTTACGCATATATCCTCCGCGAGGACAATATTTCCCGTTATTCCGATGACGGAGAGCCTCAGGGCACCGCAGGAGTCCCCGTGCTCGACGTGCTGAAAAAGCGCGGTCTCACCGATGTCTGTGTGGTAGTCACCCGTTACTTCGGCGGAATACTTCTTGGCGGCGGCGGTCTTGTGAGAGCCTACTCTCATGCGGCTTCTCTTGCCTGCGACGCGGCTCACATCATGGATATGTGCCTGTGTCACCGCCTGAAAATAACCGCAGACTACGGTATGTACGGCAAGATATCCTATCTCCTGCCCAATTACGACACTATCACCGTGGATTCAGACTTCGGCAGCGATGTCACCCTTGAGATACTTATTCTCTCGGAAAAGCTTGACGCCCTGAAAAAAGAGCTCACCGAGGTGACTAACGGAACTGCCGAAATCGAGGATATGGGCGAGCTTTTTGAAGATTTTTCCTCTGTGAAAAAAATTTCCTGATAAAAATAAAGGGTTTTTTGTCCCGTTTTAGTATAAGTATTATGTAGGCACTTTTTCGGCGGATGATCTTCCGCTTAAATTTTTCTGCAAAGTGGGGGAGCAAGTATGACAGTACGCGAACAGATCGAGATAAGCGAAGCAGGTATACTCAGCAAATACGCCTGCGCAAGCATAGACGAGGTCGGCACAAAGCGCGACCGCTATGAGGACAAGTGCCCCTACCGCACCGAGTTCCAGCGTGACCGCGACCGCATACTCCACTGCAATTCATTCCGCAGGCTAAAGCGTAAAACTCAGGTTTTCCTGTCCCCTGTGGGAGACCACTACAGAACACGCCTTACCCATACCCTTGAGGTATCACAGATAGCAAGGACTATTTCCCGAGGTATGCGCCTAAACGAGGACCTGACAGAGGCTATTGCCCTCGGTCACGACTTAGGACACTCCCCTTTCGGACACTGCGGCGAGAGAACTCTCAATGAGATATGCCCCCACGGTTTCAAGCACTATGAGCAGAGCGTCCGCGTGGTGGAAGTCCTTGAAAAAAAGGGCAAGGGACTTAACCTCACCCATGCTGTCAGAAACGGCATACTCTGCCACACCAACATGGTAGCTGACACCAAGGAGGGCAATATTGTCCGTCTTGCTGACACTATCGCCTACATAAACCATGATATTGAGGACTCTATCCGTGCAGGCATACTCTCACCAAACGACCTGCCAAGAAGCTGTGTTATAGCCCTCGGAAATACCAAGACCAAGAGAATCACTACTCTCATAGCCTCCGTTATCGGGCACGGAGCTGTGGATATAGATTTTGCGCCCGATATACGAAAGGCTCACGACGAGCTCAAAAAGTTCATGTTCGAGAAAGTCTACACCAATCCTGCCGCTAAACAGGAGGAGGGCAAGGCTGAACAGCTTGTGCGCAAGCTCTATGCCTACTTTATCGAGCATACGGACAAGCTCCCTGAAGAATACCGCAATATCATCAAACTCTCAGATCCTGACAGAGCTGTCTGCGACTACATATCGGGAATGAGCGACGAGTACGCCGTTGACCTGTATACAGAGCTTTTCGTGCCGAAATTCTGGAAGTGAGGTAGGATATGCCTCAGAACGACGAATTTCTCTATAATCTGCGAAATGCCAACCCTATCGAGACAGTTATGGGCGGCTACGTCAACGTCATAAGGCGAGGGCGCAATTATGTCTGCTCCTGTCCGTTTCATTCCGAAAAAACTCCCTCCTGCACCATTTTCACCGATACCCAGAACTTTTACTGCTTCGGCTGCGGCGCAGGCGGCGACGTCATCACCTTCATAATGAAGATAGAGAACCTGACCTTTCCCGAGGCTGTAAAGCTTTTAGCCCAGAGGGCAGGTTTGGAAGTCCCTGCCTACGGCAATAAGGACAGCGGCTACGCAAAGCGTAAAACCCGCATCTATGAAATGAACCGCATTGCCGCTAATTTCTACTACACCAACCTGTTCAAGGGCAAGGACAAGGCAGGACTGCAATATTTCGCAAACAGAAAGCTTACTCCCCAGACCATAAAGAAGTACGGTCTCGGCTACGCTTCCGACTCATGGAACGAGCTTACCGATGTACTACGCTCCAAAGGCTATTCCGACGAGGAAATGGCTGACGCATGGCTGGCAGGAATGAAGAACGGACGCACCTTCGATATGTTCCGAAAGCGCGTTATGTTCCCTATCGTTGACCTCCGCGGCAACATAATCGGCTTCGGCGGACGAGTCCTTGACGACTCACAGCCGAAGTACCTGAACACGGGAAAAACTCCCGTATTCGACAAGGGCTCTAACCTGTTCTCCATGAACTTCGCAAAGAACTCAAACGCAAAGCGGCTGATACTATGCGAGGGATATATGGACGTAATAGCCGTAAATCAGGCAGGCTTTGAAAACGTTGTGGCTACGCTGGGAACTGCTATCACACCCGATCAGGCGCGGCTCATAAGTCATTACGCCGAGGAGGTCGTGATCGCCTATGACAGCGACGGCGCAGGACAAAAGGCTACACAAAAAGCCATAAACCACTTTGCGGACGTTGGTCTGCGCACTAAGATACTCCACATGGAGGGTGCTAAGGACCCCGACGAGTACATAAAAAAATTCGGGCGTGACCGCTTCCGAATGCTCATCGACAGCTCCAACGACGCCAACGACTTCATGCTGGACAAGTGCGAGGATGGTCTCGACCTTACTACCGAAATAGGACGAGTGGAGCTCCTCAAACGCACGTCAAGAGTCCTTGCAGGCATAGAATCGCCCCTTGAACGCGAGGTCTACATATCAAGAACGTCCAAGAAGTGCGATATACCCGTACAGGTACTGAAAACCCATATTGACGCAATGCTGCAAAAGAACAGCAAAAGCGCCAAGAACAGCGAGTGGCGTGCCATAAAGGCTAAGACCTCGTACATACGCGATGATATCAACCCCGACGCCGTTTCCAACAAAAAGGAAGCCCGTGCCGAGGAAACTATAATCAGCTACCTGCTGAAGCGCCCTCAGGAATATGAGGACGTGGAAAAGCTGGCGCCCCCAGAGTGCTTCGTGACCGCATTCAATAAAAAGGTCTACAAGGCGCTGCTGGAGCGAATGAAAAATTCCGATAAATTCTCAATGTCACTTCTCTCTGATGAATTTTCCACGGAGGAAATGGGAAGAATAAGCGGAATAGCAGCTAAAAAGCGCGAAGTCGCAGTAACGCGTGACGTTGTTGCGGACTGCGCACAGGTACTGAAAAGCAGCATACCCAAAGCAGACGGAGAACTCAGCAACGATGAGCTGCTGGAGCTCTTCCGCTCTAAAAACAAATAGGAGGATATAAAATATGGAAAAGAAAAATACTATCGAAGCCTTAATTGAACAGGGCAAAACCAACGGAAAGCTCACCACAAAGGAGATAACCGACGCACTGGAGGAGCTTGACTTTGACGTTGACCAGATAAATACCTTCTATGACAACTGTGAAAACCTCAATATCGAGATAGTCGAGGATATGAACCTTGACGCAGACCTTAAAATAGGTCTGGATTCAACACTGACAGACGATCTGGAAATGGCTCTCTCAACAGAGGGCATCGCTATCGACGATCCTGTAAAGATATACCTCAAGGAAATAGGACGAGTTCCGCTTCTTACAACCGAGGAGGAGATCGAGCTTGCCCAGAGAATGGCTAAGGGCGATCCCTACGCTAAGAAGAGACTTTCCGAGGCTAACCTCCGTCTCGTTGTATCTATCGCCAAAAAGTACGTAGGCAGAGGTATGCAGTTCCTCGACCTCATTCAGGAAGGCAACCTCGGTCTTATAAAGGCTGTTGAAAAGTTCGACTACACCAAGGGCTTCAAGTTCTCCACATACGCTACATGGTGGATAAGACAGGCTATAACCCGTGCTATCGCAGATCAGGCAAGAACTATCCGTATCCCTGTTCATATGGTAGAGACTATCACCAAGGTCAAGAAGGTATCCAGCCAGCTTCTCCACGAGAACGGCCACGATCCAAGCCCCGAGGAGATAGCAGACAAGCTCAATATGCCTGTGGACAAGGTCCGTGAGATAATGCGTGTGGCTCAGGATCCTGTATCCCTTGAAACTCCTATCGGTGAGGAGGAGGACAGCCACCTCGGTGACTTTATCCCCGACGATGACGCTCCTGCACCTGCCGAGGCAGCTTCACATACTCTCCTCAAGGAGCAGCTCAACGAAGTCCTCGCTACACTTACAGACCGTGAGGCAAAGGTTCTGAAGCTCCGTTTCGGTCTCGAGGACGGCAAGTCACGTACTCTTGAAGAGGTAGGACAGCGCTTCGATGTAACCCGTGAGCGTATCCGCCAGATAGAGGCAAAGGCGCTGAGAAAGCTCCGTCACCCAAGCAGAAGCAAAAAGGTCAAGGACTTCCTTGACTGATACATATATCAGTATTTCCAAAGCCGCCAGAAATGGCGGCTTTTTCAGTTTAGAGCTGAGAGTGTTGTAGGGGCTGATGCCCACATCAGCCCGTTTATTAATATAAAGTCACACGGGGCGATGTGGGCATCGCCCCCTACAAGCTAAAGGCTAAGGGCTAAGGACTAATGGCTTCTGACCGCAAAAAATTTACATTATAGTTTTGGGTACGAGTATTGCTATTTCCGAAACAATGTGGTATAATGAATATGTATAGAATGTACGTTATCACGGTCGCCTGTTCACCGTCAGAAGTCAGGCAGCGCCGCGGAAAATCACCTTATCCGCAGGCAAAAAGGAGTGAGTATGAGTATATTTGATTTTAGCCAGACTCCGCCCGTGTTAAGCCATGATTGGCAGGTATTCCAGCAGTTTGTCGGCAATATTGGTGCATTTACATATATTGCAAAGGACAAGGCTGCTTATCTTGATTCAGCCGCCTGTCATATGCTCGGCTGCCCGAGTGAAAAGATAAACGAATTCGAGTTCTTCAATCTTCTCGAAAAGATATCAAAATGCCCTGTAGAGGGACAAAAACACATTTACAAGTTTACTGACGGAAATACAACTCGTTTTATAAAAATGAACATCTATGAGAGCAGCGACGAATGGCTGGGCTTCATTCAGGACTTTACCCGCCAGATGTCAGAACTCAGCGACAAGAAGGCTTTTGTGGAGTACGATCCTATCACAAGACTGCCCTCTTTCCCATCGTTCTCACAGAAAATAAAGCAGATACTCCCCGATGTTCAGCACGGCTGCCTTGCCACTATCTACATAAACGGCATAGACAAGCTGGGCTCCTATCTCACTGTTGACAACACCAACAGCTGCATAACATCGGTAGCCGAAGCACTGAAGGGCTTTGCCAGCGATACTCTCATAATCGGCTCAAAGTCAAACTATGAGATATGCGTCTTCTTCCGCGACAGCGACAAGATGAGCATTTACAATATCCTCAACAGCATGGACGAGGCTGTGCAGAACTGCATTCTCACCGATGATTTCGGCGAGATAATCGACATCTCCGACAAGAGCAGGATAAGCCTGTCTATCGGCTGTGCTTCATATCCCGAGGAAGCCTCTGACTTCAATATGCTGGTAAATTACTCGGAGTTCGCACTTTTCGAGGCTAAGGCCTCAAAACGCGCAGTTATAAACTGGTTCTCCGAGGAGAATTACGTCCACGAAAAGGACTCTTACCGCAATGCCCAGACATTCTCCCGTATCGTGCAGGAGAATCTCCTTACATATCATCTCCAGCCTATCGTTGAGACTCAGAAGGGCGAGATAGTAGGCTATGAGGCCCTTATGCGAACTATCGGCGATATCAAGATGACGCCGAATCAGATACTTAAAATAGCTGCGGCACAGAACGACCTTTACGCTATCGAGAAGCTGACCTTCTTCAACGTTATGAAGCTTCTCAGCGATAATCAGCAGGTTTTCGAGAACCGCAAGCTGTTTATAAACTGCCTTTCAAACAATCTCCTTTCCGATGAGGACTTCAACGAGCTGTACCTGACCTACGGCGAGCTCCTTGAAAAGACAGTTATCGAGATCGTCGAGGAATCTGCGGCTACGGCAGAGAGTATCGAAACGCTGAAAAAGCGCTGCGGCTTTGCCCATACTACCCTTGCTATAGACGATTACGGCACAGGCTATTCCAACTCGTCAAACCTGCTGCACTATTCTCCCGATTACATAAAGATAGACCGCTCCCTCATAAGCGATATCCAGAACGACCTGAAAAAGCAGCAGCTGGTAACGTCTGTAATCGAATTCTGTCACGAGAATCAGCTGAAATCCCTTGCCGAAGGCGTTGAGACCGTGCAGGAGCTGAAAACCGTTATCCGTCTCGGCGTTGACCTTGTGCAGGGCTATTACACTTCAAAGCCTAAGCCCCTGCTTCTCAACAGCATATCTGCGGATATCAAGGACGAGATAATCAAGACCAATCTTGAAACACGTCCCGACGGCGTAAAGAAGATATATGCAGCACAGAATGATACGGAGCTCGACCTCCTGAAGCTGGCGCTGGAAAAATACACCGATATCCACATTTATCAGAGCAAGCTAACTATCGTCGGCGATCCCGACAAGCCTGTGAAGATGAATATCTCCATTATGGACAATCACAGCTGCGAGCTTACGCTGAAAAATGTAAACATGATAAGCGGCAACAGCAAGCCTACTATCTCCGTGGGCGAGTACGCGCGTCTGGAGCTCAACGTTGTCAAGAGCAACAAGCTGAGCTACTCGGGTATCTATGTGCCTATGGGCTCACAGTTCGTTCTCGGCGGCAAGGGCGACCTCACTATCGACTGCTACGCCTCTGAGGGTATCGGTATCGGCAACGATTACGACCACGGCTACGGCGATATAATCATTGATTTCAGCGGAAATCTGGAGATAATCTCCAACAGCGTCGAGTCCATGTGCATTGGCGGAGGTCATAACGATGACGATTCGGATATCGACCTGCGCTCGGGCAATATAAAGATATTCATGTACTCCCATAACGGACTTGCTGTCGGAAGCTTCAACGGCGACGCCAATATCGACATCGGTGAGAACTGCAAGCTGGATATCACTATCTCGGGTATCAAGGTAACGGGTATCGGCAGCTGCAAGGGTATCGCTACCATAAGCTCAGGTGCGGATATAACCATGTCATGCACAGGCGCTCAGGCAGTAGGTATCGGCGTTCTCGAAGAGGGCGAGGGCAGTATCTACATCAAGCAGGGTACTATCAATATGAAAATGCGCTCGGGCAAGCACTCCTGTATCGGTGCTATGAAGGGCAGCGTCAATACTAAGATAAAAAATGCGGAGATAACCATTGACTCCGAGGGCGATGAGGTAACAGGTATCGGAGACGCTTTGGGCTCAGGAAACCTCACTATCATCGATTCTAAGGTGTCCATGACTGTCAACGCAGGCAATCCTAAGGATATCGGCACAAGCAGCGGCGATGTCCAGATACAGAACTCCACCGTAAGCTCACTTGTAAATAACAAGAGAATAACTTACGCAAGCACTTAATGTTTAATCTTCCCCGCCTTTAGCTATGATGCTAATACAGGAACTTATAATCACTTATCGGGGGAACCCTTTCTGAAGAAAGGTTCTCCCCCGACCCCCTTTCCAAAGACTTTTATCTGGTTTTTTCTCAGATAGGGCGCTTTATAAATGGAAAAGCCCTGCAAAATGCAGGTGCGCCCTATCTGAGAAAAAACAAAACGAAAGTTTTAGGGAGAGAGTTTGAGAGAAGCCCCTTTTTCAAAAGGGGTTCTCTCAATGAGCAGATATAAAATCCCTGTATAAACATCATAGTCAAAGCGGGGAAACATATGATAAGAAAGGTAAGAATCAAATATGAAACTTGGTATGGTCGGTTTGCCTAATGTAGGCAAAAGCACACTTTTTAACGCACTCACAAACGCAGGTGCAGAATCTGCGAACTACCCATTCTGTACTATCGAGAAGAACGTAGGCATTGTATCAGTTCCCGATGAGAGACTGGACAAGCTTGCTGAGATGTACGAGCCCGATAAGTTCACTCCTGCTACACTGGAATTCGTTGATATAGCAGGTCTGGTAAAGGGCGCTTCAAAGGGCGAGGGACTGGGAAACAAGTTCCTTGCGGATATCCGCGAGGTGGACGCTATCGTTCACGTTGTACGCTGCTTCGAGGATCCTAATATCATTCACGTTGACGGCAGCATCAATCCTCTCCGCGATATCGAAACTATCAACTTAGAGCTCATCTTCTCCGATATCGAAATGGTTGAAAGACGTATCGACCGCGCTAAGAAGGCTGCAAAAGGCGACAAGAAGTACCTTGCAGAGGCTGAGTTCCTTGAAAGATTAAAGGCTCACCTTGAAAACGGCAAGTCCGCAAGAGGCTTTGACTTCACAGACGAGGAGCGCGAGCTTATAAAGTCAACTCCCCTGCTGTCCGCAAAGCCCGTTATCTATGCGGCTAACCTCAGCGAGGACGACTTCACTAACAATATCGAAACAAACGAGAATTACAAGGCTGTCTGCGCTCTCGCAGCAGAGGAGCACTCCGCTGTACTGCCTATCTGTGCACAGATAGAGGCTGAGATCTCCGACATGGGCGACGAGGACAAGGCTATGTTCCTCAGCGAGCTCGGTCTTGAGGTATCAGGTCTCAACCGTATCATCAAGGAGGGCTATTCGCTTCTCGGTCTTATCTCCTACCTTACCGCAGGCAAGCAGGAGGTCCGCGCATGGACTATCACCAAGGGCACTAAGGCTCCGCAGGCAGCAGGTAAGATACACACCGACTTTGAAAAGGGCTTTATCCGTGCGGAGGTCATCTCCTACGATGACCTTATGGCTTGCGGAAGCATGGCTGCCGCTAAGGAAAAGGGACTTGTACGCCTTGAGGGCAAGGAATACGTTATGCAGGACGGAGATATAGTTCTGTTCCGCTTCAATGTCTGATCCGGAGCCGGATATGGAAGAAATTTTAAGACGATATTTTCAATCGTGGTTAGACGTTGATGTTTCTGTAATAAAAGATACTTTTGCAGACAGTGTTATTTACAGCGAATGCTATGGTCCCGAATACCACGGACTTTCTCAGATAATCCGCTGGTTTGAGGAATGGAATCAGCATGGCAGAGTTCTTGAATGGACTATAAAACGCACTGTTGAAAATGAAAAAACTTTAGTGGCAGAATGGTACTTCAAATGCGTGTATGACGGAAATGTTGACGGCTTTGACGGAGTGACCATAGCTGATTTTGATAATAATAACAAAATTATCAGGCTTTGCGAGTTTCAGTCAAAGCCTGAGCATGATTTCCCATACGGCAAATAAACAGGACGCCGAGGGCGGCGTCCCCTACATAGTTTTCAGGAGAACAAAATGCTTACTCATAACGGTACAGATACTATTACAACAGACAGGCTCATACTCAGGAGATTTGAATACTCAGACGATGATTCAATGCTGAGGAACTGGATAGCTGACGAGAAAATCCAGTCCATGTATTCAGAGCCTGTATATTCCACAAAAGAAGAAGTTAAAGAAATGCTGGACAAATACATCGGCTCATACGAAAGACCTGACTATTACCGCTGGGCTGTAATTGAAAAAGCTTCGGGCGAGTGCATAGGTCAGATAGCATATTTCCTTGTGGACAGCAAGAACCATTTCGCTGAGATAGAATACTGTATCGGCGCCGAGTTCCAGTGCAGAGGCTATGCTACCGAAGCTACAAAGGCTGTTATCGCTTTCGGCTTCGACAGGATAAATCTGCACAAGGTCCAGATATGCACCAAGACTATCAACAAGCCTTCAAGGCGTGTTATAGAGAAATGCGGCTTTACATATGAGGGTACTCTGCGTGACTATTTCTTTATGAACGGCGAATACGTGGGCAGACACTACTTCTCCATACTCAGAGAAGAATATGAGGCTAAGCTATAAACGAAATTCACTGAATACTACTGAAAGGTTTCACTTATGATATTATCCGATAAAACTATCTCCCGAATGCTCAAAGAAAAGTCACTTGTCATCGAACCGATAACCGACGATCAGATACAGCCTGCAAGCGTTGATGTAAGACTCGGCAACACATTCAGCGTTGTGGAGGATACTCCAACAGGCATAATCACTCTGAGCAGTGAGATAAAGTACAAGACCATTACCGCAGAAAAATATCTCCTGCTGCCGGGGCAGTTCGTCCTTGCAACGACTATGGAGTATTTCGAGCTCCCCGACGACCTTACTGCATTTGTAGAGGGCAGGAGCTCCCTCGGACGTATGGGCTTGTTTATACAGAATGCAGGCTGGGTTGATCCCGGCTTCAAGGGCGAGATAACTCTGGAGCTTTTCAACGCCAACCGCTGCGCTATAGAGCTTCAGTGCGGACGGAGAGTCGGACAGCTTGTGTTCGCTAAAATGGACGACCATGCGCTGAATCCCTACTGCGGAAAGTATCAGGGACAAAAAGGCGCAACGGGTTCAAGAGTATTTATGGATAAGGATAAATAAACACCATACCTGCATAGTTCTTAATTCTAATAGCTGGCGGAACGCCGAGGGCGGCGTTCCCTATAATTGATTTTTCTTAATTTGCAGCGTTAAACACGGGCGAGCGGAACTCGCCCTTACAATAGTTCTTAGTTCTTAGCTCTTAGTTCTAATAGCTAACGGCTAAAGGCTAAGGGCTGGCGGGACGTCGAGGACGCCGTCCCCTACAATTGATTTTTCTTAATTTGCAGCGTTAAACACGGGCGAGCGGAACTCGCCCCTATAATAGTTCTTAGTTCTTAGTTCTTAGCTCTTAGTTCTAATAGCTAAAGGCTAAGGGCTGACGGGACGTCGAGGACGCCGTCCCCTACAAATTTTAATTGGAGGTCTTTCAATGAGCTTTTCTCCTAAAGAGATACTGAAATTCGTTGAAGAGAACGACGTAAAATTTATAAGACTTACTTTCTGCGATATGTTCGGCAACCTTAAAAACGTGGCTATCATGCCCAACGAGCTGCCGAGAGCATTTGAATACGGTATCCCTTTCGACGCTTCATGTATCGCCGAGGGCTGCTCGGACCTGCTCCTTGTGCCCGATATCTCCACTCTTTCCGTTCTCCCGTGGAGACCTAAGTCGGGACGCGTTGTCCGCTTCTTCTGCTCGCTGAAAAACACCGACGGAAGCGACTACGTGGGCGATATGCGTACTGAGCTGACCAACTACATCAATCAGCTCCGTTTGGACGGGTATTCCTGCGAAATGGGCACGAAATGCGAGTTCTACCTCTTTGAACTGGACGAGCGCGGCGAGCCTACAAAAATACCTCACGACAAGGGCGGCTACCTCGATGTTGCTCCCCTTGACAAGTGCGAGAATGCAAGACGTGAGATTTGTCTCTCACTTGAAGAAATGGGCATGAGCCCTAAAAGCTCATGTCATAAGCACGGTCCTGCGCAGAACGAGATAGAGTTCCGCGAAAGTGAGCCTATCACAGCGGCTGACAATATGGTACACTACAAGACCGTTGTTAAGTCCATTGCCGCACAGAACGGTCTTTTTGCTTCGTTCATGCCCAAGCCCCTCCCCGACGAGCACGGCAGTGCTATCAGCATTTCCATAAGTATCAAAAAAGGCGGCGAGAACATCATCGGCAACGATATCGACGCTATGCCTTTCGAGGGCAGATGCTTCATCTCGGGCATACTCGGCAGAATGAGAGAGATAACCGCATTTCTCAACAGCACCACTAATTCCTACAAGCGCTTCGGAATCGGCTATGCTCCTAAATATATCAACTGGTCGTCGGAAAACTGCGCACAGCTTATCCGCGTACCAAAGCCCGTGGGGATAACTCCCCGAATCGAACTGCGCTCCGCAGACGCCTGCTGCAATCCGTATATTACATTCAAACTCATTCTTGCCGCAGGTATCGAGGGTATACAGTCAAAGGACTGCGCTCTCTTTGAAAGCGCTATGCACAGCGGCGAGGAAAGCGACCTTTTCCAGAAGCTCCCCTCCTCTCTCGAAGAGGCTGCCGCTATCGCAAAGGAAAGCGACTTTGTAAAGCGCACTCTCTCACCTGAGATAAGAAGCAGCATTTTTGCTCAGCTGGACAGACAGCTCCGCGACTACGCAGCTGCTGCCGACAAGGATAAATTCGAGGAAGATTCCTATTTCAAATTCGTGTGAGGTAAGCAATGGACAGAGCGCTTATAGTATCAGCAAGGCAGGAGATAACAGAGCTTGCCGAGCAGCTTCTGCGCATTGAGGGCTGCGGCAGGATAGCTTCAGCGGTCAGCGGAAGTGAAGCGCGGCGGCTTGTGAAAAACGAGAGCGAGCCCGAGCTGGTCATAATAAATACGCCCCTGCCCGACGAATTCGGACAGGAGCTTGCGGAAATGATAGCCGAGACCACATCGGCAGGAATTATACTCATCTGCGGCGGAGATGCTGCGGACGAGATAGCCGACAGAGTCTCCGACAGCGGCGTGAACGTCATTGCCAGACCTTATACCCGCGAGATATTGCAGCGTACTATCAGGCTGGTGCTTTCCGCCCGTGCCCGTATGGCAGGAGTCAAAAAGGAAAGCGCGGATATACTCAGCCGTATCGAGGAAATGAGGACTATCAACCGCGCTAAAACTACCCTTATGAAGTACCTTAAATTCACCGAACCACAGGCTCACAAATACATCGAAAAACAGGCAATGAACAACCGCCAGACGCGGCTCGAAGTCGCTCAGCGTATCCTTGCCCAGTACGAATAAATATGAAGATAGAACACGTTGCAATGTACGTCCGCGACCTTGAAGCCGCAAGGGACTTTTTCATAAAGTATCTGGGAGCGTCATCAAACAGCGGCTACCATAATAAAACTACGGATTTCCGCTCATATTTTCTCAGCTTCGACGACGGAGCAAGACTGGAGATAATGACTCGTCCGCAGATTGAAAGCTGCGAAAATGCTGTGGCAAGGACTGGATATATCCACATAGCATTCAGTCTCGGCAGCAAGGAAAAAGTCGATGAGCTGACAGCACGGCTGAAAGCTGACGGGTACGAAGTCCTCAGCGGTCCGCGTACCACAGGCGACGGCTATTATGAAAGCTGCATCATCGGCATTGAAGGAAATCAGATAGAATTAACCATATAAAATTATCCCTCGGCAAAAGCCGAGGGATTTTCGTTTATTCCGGACTGCCGAATAAAAGCTTTATCAGCCAATAGCTTGAAGAAGACATACCCTGACTTGAATGATATATCATAAGCGCAAGGAAAGCTCCCGAAGCAACTATGGATATAATGCATATGGACACAGGTATCTTTATGAGATACTTCTCACGAAGCTTTACCGAAGCTATAATAACTCCCACAGCAAGGACTATGCTCTCTACAGCAAATCCGAAAAAGCCTATTGCAAATGAAGCTGCCGCAAGCAGTATCAGCGGTATATTGAATTTTCTCTCAGTCATTTGTACCACGCTCCCATAAGATATATTCTTTATTGTTCTTGTCATCATAGTAAAATACCTTAGTCATACTTTCCTTTTCGTCCAGGTCAAACAGCTTCTGCTCAACGCCGAACGGCGATCCTTGGCGAGAAATAGCAAAGCTGTCTATCTTACGCTGCATAAGGGTGACACCGTAGCCGTTTTTCTTATTTCTGTCAAAATCCTCATCATATAGTAAATGTTTACCATCAGTATCGCTTATTGTGGGGTGAACTCTGAAAAATCCCACAGCAGAGCCCTTTATATTGAGCCATACTGCGTTATCATGCTCTGTCACGGAAACATTGTTAAGTATGTCATACTTTTCCATATCCATTGACGTGTCGGAATTGATAAGATACACAAGTCCTATTATCAACGCTCCGCATATAGCCAGAACACTTATAAGTCCCACTACAAGCTTCTCGATGCGCAGGCGTCTCTTTATACGCTTGAGCACCTCTCCGTCGTTTTTAGGGCTTACAGTGACGCTCCTGCGGAGCTTTTCCAGCTCACCCTTGCATTCTGCGCACTCTTTGATGTGCTCCTCGACTGCTTTTCTGCTCTCCTCGCTGCACACATCGTCGGCATACAGGGGCAGCAGGTCCTTAATCATATCACAATTCTTGCTCATTTCTGTACCTCCAGTTCTTCTATTATCTTCAGCTTTGCACGGTGGAAGGACACTCGCGCCCAGCTCTCGGTCTTGCCGAATATGTCGCCTATCTGACGGAAGCTCAGTTCCCCGAAAACTCTCAGGGTAAAGACTTCCTTGTATGGCTCACTCAGTTTATGGAGCACTTTATGTATCTCCATAGTCTGCTGAGTATCAGCAAGCCTTTCCTCTACGGATACTGTACTGTCGGGAACGGTCTCGGGGATATCCTCTCCCGTGAACCGCTTGCTTTTTTTGCTGTGTGTAAACAGCAGATTTTTCGCTATCTGACACAGCCATACCCTTATATCACAGTCTCCGCGGAAGCTGTCAACGGACTTCATCGCCTTGAAAAAAGTCTCCTGTGTGATGTCCTCGGCGAGATGTTCGTCCGCGGACAGTGACCGTATATACAGGTATACATCGTGGAAATAATCGTTATAGAGCTCTTCGATCTTGTCCAAACTTCTCACCGCCTTCAACTATAAGACTCCGTCCGCGTACAAACGTTACAGAAATTTCAAAAAAATTTTTCCTACGGAAAAAATAATACCATAGGCTGACAGAATTGTCAATCCTATGGCAAGAAAACACCCCGCCCATTATTACGGACGGGGGTTAAGTTATACAGCTATTGATTTGTTTTCGTGGCTTAACGAGTGTCTTATCTGCTGCCACTTTTTGTTGTCAAGCTCACCATTTATCACGAATTCATACACTCTGTCATCGTGAATGACCTTTACTGTAGAAAGATCGCTGCAGCCTGCAAAGGCGTGCTGACCTATCTCCTGTAAAGTGGAGGGAATGGTGAGATCAGCAAGATGATGACAGCCACGGAATGCGTACCAACCCAGCCTGATAGTGCTTTCAGGAAGATTGATAGACCTGAGGTTCTCACAGCCGCTGAACGCAGTATCCGAAATGACCTGCACTGTCTCGGGTACAAGTATCCTTACAAGGTTCGTACAGCCACTGAAAGCGCCCTCGTCGATAATTCCGACATTATCGGGAATAAAGATCTCGGTAACGCCTTTTTCGTCTTTGTACCTTTTGAGTACGCCTCTTCTGATCTTGTAATTCATTCAGTTTTCTCCTTATCGATAACATCGATACAATCCCCAGAGCCCCATATTGGCTCAACCATATTATATCACAAATCTACCAAAATGTCAATTAGCGCTATGATTTATTGTGTATATTCAGAACCTTGCACAAAAAATCACACCTCAATTTGAATGAGGTGTGAATTTCAATCTTGCATTTAAGCTACTCGATAGATTTAAGTGATTCAGCCATGTTGATGCGCTCCAATTTCAGTACCATGAACAGGTCAACGATGAAGTTGAAAAGGAATGTGAGCAGGGTGCTGAAAAGGAAGCTTTTCGGCAATATACGGACGCTGAAGTCCACTAAGTCTACCCGTATCTGAGCCATTACAAAGGCATGGAGCAGTATTCCCACGCCCAGTCCCACTACCGTACCAAAGGCGGTGAGCGCCAGATTTTCGCGGAGCACATAAGATGATGTCTCATGCCTGAAAAAGCCAAGAACCTTAATTGTGGCTATCTCGCGGACACGTTCTGTTATATTTATATTGGTAAGACTGTACAGCACGATAAATGCCAGACCTGCGGCGCAGACGATAACTATAAGCACGATGTAGTCAAGACTGCTCATCATTTTGCTGAGGCGCTCCTTGAGGTCGGCAAAGACCATAACTGCGGTGATATTGCCGTTTTTCGACAGTGCAGCCGTGGTTTTGTAGGTGTCAGCCCCCTCCTTGAAGTTGAGGAAAGCGTAGTTCACGGGAACGGACTCGCCGAGCTGTTTTTCCATAGTCTCCCTGCCGAGAAATACCACATTATATACGTGATTCTCGAATACTCCCGTGACCTTTACGTTGAGCTCGCGCATATTCTCGTCGCGAAGCTTCATCATACTGCCCTTTTTTATGCCGTAGCGCTCCGCAATACTGTGGCTGACGATAGCCTCGCCCTCAGCAGGCGGAATCAGCTTCTCCCCCTTGACCGTGTGGAGGTCGAAGTATTTCTCCATATTATCAAAGGAATCCGCAGCATTTACAGTGACGCTCTTGACCTTTTTGCCGTAGAGCAGATCCCATGCTCCCGTATAAAGCAGAGTGTAGTCCTCGGTATTCTCATTGAGCACGTTAGTCAGCTCCTCGGGGAGAACATCTCCTACATTGCGGAGATTAGCCGATGCGTCGGCGACCTGTATCTCGCTGTACTGAGTTTCCGCAAAGCCTGCGATAGAGTCCTTTAGTCCGAAGCCTGTCACCAGCAGAGCCGTACAGCCGCCGATACCAAGTATCATCATAAACAGACGCTTTTTGTAGCGGAAAATGTTTCGTATTGAGACTTTTTGCAGGAATTTAAGCCTTTTCCACACAGGTGTCACGTATTCAAGGAGTACGCGCTTGCCTGCCTTTGGTGCTTTTGGTCTCATAAGGCTTGCCGCTGTCTCGGAGAGCTCCACTCGGCAGCTGAACCATGTCACGCCCACCGAGCATATCAGCGATACTGCCAGAGCTATGAGAGCAAGCTGTTTATCGAACAGGTAGCCGATAGGCAGCTGAATGTACATGAGGGTGTAGGTCTTCCAGATTATCTTCGGGAAGATGTAGGTACCAAGGCTGTAGCCCAGCACACAGCCAATTATAGCCGCAAGTCCTGCATAGAATATGAACTTGCCCATAACAGTGCCCTCGGAGTAGCCCAGCGCCTTGAAAACGCCTATCTGAGTGCGCTGCTCCTCAACCATGCGGCTCATTATGGTCATGCAGACCAGAGCTGCCACAAGAATGAAGAATATGGGGAAAACACGGGCAACCTGCGCGACTATCTCGGAATCGCTCTCAAAGCAGGCATAGCCGATGTTGGTATTTCTGTCAAGGACGTAAATATCGGGCTTTTTCAGTGAGCTCAGGTCGTTTTCGCCCTTTTTCAGCTCCGCTTCTGCGTCGGCTATCTGCTTGTCAAAGTCAGCCTTGGAGCTCTCATAGTCCGCAAGCCCCTTTTCGTAATCAGCATAGGCGGCGTTGTACTGCTCCATGCCGGCGGAATACTGATCGGGGGCTATGTCCTTTATCTGCTCAAGCTGTGCAAGCTGCTCATCCAGCTGAGCCTTGCCGCTGTCAAGGTCGGACTTTGCCTTGTCAAGCTTTTCCTGACCGTCTGCGCGGTTCTTTTCAAGCTCTGCCCTGCCGTCGCTGAGCTTGTCCTCGGCTTCACTGTATAGCTCATCATAGCGCAGATCAGCACGTTCACGGCAGTAATCCTCCCACTTCTTGTCCCTGCCTTCCATAAATGTCTCATACTCGTCGGAGTATATCTCGAGATCCTGAGCAAAACGCACATAGACCTCGGTATAAACGTCAAGGTCGAAGGCTTCTTTCGGAAGATAGACAAATGCGGATATCTCGCCGTTTCCGACAGAAGTCGTTCCGCGCTCGAAATTGATGTACATTGAGGAATCCGCAGAGCCGACAATGGTGAATTTGTCGCTTTTCAGCGCGTTTTTCACGCTGTCGGAGTTATCCTCGGAAAGAGTGATAGTCCCGCCGATCTTGAATTTGCCGTTCTCGATAACACACTCATTCTCATTCTGCGGAAGTCTGCCCTCTTTCAGGCGTATGCCATTGATATTATCGGTGAGGGAATGAGCTCTGAGAACGTACTCCCGAGAGCCTGCCGTGAGTATATCAAGAGTATACGAACCCTCGGCACAGCGCACCTCGGGGCGGCTTTTGAAGTCCTCAACGTCCTCTTCCTCCCAGCCAATGGACGAGAGAAGCCTGTAGTCGTAAAACTGATTCTCATCAAGAAATTCGTTTACTGTATTCACCATAGCAGGAGTAACTATCCTTACTCCCGTAAAGAAGCCTACTCCAAGAGCTATTATAGCCATTATTGCGAAGAATCTGCCAAACGTTCCCCTTATCTCTCGGAGAGCGTTCTTTCTTACTGCCGAACCCATAGCGTCACCACTCGATATCGGCAATATCCACGATATTGTCGTTCATTTTCACGCCTGAGATAGTTCCGCTGCTTACTGTGATTATGCGGTCTGCCATTGGCGTAAGTGCCTGATTGTGGGTGATGACCACAACTGTCATGCCGTTTTTGCGGCAGGTGTCCTGCAAAAGCTTCAGTACCTGCTTGCCTGTAGCGTAGTCCAGAGCGCCTGTTGGCTCATCGCAGAGCAGGAGCTTTGGATTCTTGGCGAGAGCTCGCGCTATTGCAACTCGCTGCTGCTCACCGCCCGAAAGCTGTGCAGGGAAATTCTTGGTACGCTCGGAAAGTCCCACCTGTTCAAGGACCTTTGCGGCGTCAAGGGGCTCGCGGCATATCTGAGCTGCAAGCTCCACGTTTTCAAGCGCAGTCAGGTTCTGGACAAGATTGTAGAACTGGAACACAAAGCCCACATCATAACGCCTGTAGGCAGTGAGCTTCTTCTTGCTCAGTGCTGATATCTCCGTACCGTCAAGGAATACGCTGCCTGTGGTAAGTGTGTCCATTCCGCCCAGTATATTGAGGATAGTTGTCTTTCCTGCACCCGAAGCTCCCACTATAACGCAGAACTCCCCTTTATTTATCTCAAAGTTTACGTCGTTAAGGGCGTGGACCTCTACCTCGCCCGACTTGTAGGTCTTTTTTACATTCTTAAACTCAACGTAAGCGCTCATAGTTTTCCTTTCTCAAAGCTTGTATTTATTGCAGTATAGCAGCATTGAAGCCGTGCAGGGACGCCTGCGTCCGACGGTTTCGCTGCCGAATAATAAAGTGTTCATTTTTTATAATGTGCGAAACCGTCAGGCGGAGCTCCGCTCCGCCTCTGCACGGCGTAACATCGCAAGTAAGATTATACCATACAATGCAAAAAATAGCAATATGCGCGAAAAATCTTTCCCGTAAGTATACATTCTCATTATCGATACAACATTTTGTGCATAATATACATCATTTATGCTATATTACAAAAATTATATCATATATTTTTCAAAAATTGCGATTTTTTTATTTACTTTTTCCAAATGTTGCGCTATAATATAATTAGAATTTTATCCGCGTACGGAAATCTATTATAAAGGAGAATCGGAAAATGAAAATCATACGCAAGCTATGTTCGGCTGCCGCGGCAATGGCAGTCCTGACATCTATGACTTCTGCTCTGCCTGCATTTGAAGCGAGTGCTGCAACTAACATCAGCCTTTCACCTTACGACGTTTACGACATAAACGGCGGTAAATTCGAGGGCTGGGGCACTTCGCTGTGCTGGTGGGCGAACCGTGTTGGCTATTCTGACAGCCTCGCACAAAAAGCCGCCGACACCTTCTACGGCGACAACGGTCTGCGCCTTAATATCGCTCGCTTCAATATAGGCGGAGGCGACGATCCTACTCATGACCACATCACACGTACAGACTCCAATATGCCTGGCTATACCAAGTACAACAACGGCGTTGTCACCTACGACTGGAACGCTGACGCCAATCAGCGTAACGTGCTCCGCAAATGTATCGAAGCCGCAGGCGACGACATGATAGTTGAAATGTTCTCCAACTCGCCCCCGTATTATATGACACAGAGCGGCTGCAGCTCAGGAAATAAGGACTCGGGAAAGAATAATCTCCGCGACGATAAATATACAGATTTTGCAGAGTACCTCGCGGAAGTAACTGCCCACTACGAAAACGACTGGGGCATTCACGTTCAGAGTATCACTCCCATGAACGAGCCCTACACCAACTACTGGGGCGCCTACAGCGCTAAGCAGGAAGGCTGTCACTTCGACCAGGGCGCTTCCATGGACAAGATATATCAGGAGCTTGCAAAATCCCTCAAAAAACGCAACCTCAACGATATTATCATAAGCGCAAACGACGAATCAATCATTGATACGCAGATAAGCTCTTGGAACAAGATGTCCAGTACAACAAAGGCTCTTATCGGGCGTATCGACACTCATACCTACGGCGGAAGTCAGCGTACACAGCTGAAAAATACTGCCATTAACGCAGGCAGGAATCTCTGGATGAGCGAGGTGGACGGCAACGGCACAGCAGGTCAGAATGCAGGTGCTATGGCTCCGGGACTCTGGCTTTCAGAGCGTATCACCACTGACTGCAACGGACTTAATTCGTCAGCGTGGATACTCTGGCAGGTAATCGACAAGCACGTAAGCTCTAAAGGCTACAACGGCAAAAAGGACTCGGGCATGGTTGATATGACCAAGGGCTTCTGGGGCACAGCCGTTGCAGACCACGACAAGAACGAGATAGTTCTCTCCAAGAAGTACTACTGCTTCGGACAGTACACAAGATATATCCGTCCCGGTATGACAATGCTGAAATCCTCGGGCAACACACTGGCTGCCTTTGACGCGAAAAACGGACAGCTGGTCATCGTATCATATAATACCTCATCGGGCAAGTCGGATATGGTCTATGACCTTTCACAGTTCAGCCAGTGCGGTACAAGCGCAAAGGTGATACGCACAAGCAATTCCGAGAACTGGGCTGACGCAGGTACTATAGACATCAGCGGCGGAGCCCTCAAGACTTCCCTTGCAGGCAATTCCGTTACCACTTTCATAATCGACGGAGTCAAGGGCGGAACAACTCTCACCGATAAAATCGACATCACATCAGGCATGATAAGCGGCTCCGACTCATGGAAGAGCGACGCTTCAACAGGCTATGCCAAGGCTTTCGACGGCAGCACAGGCACCTACTTCGACGGTGTCGCTGACGGCTGGTTACAGGTAGACTTAGGCGAGCTTTATGACATTACCGCTATAGGCTACGCTCCGAGAGGCGGCTACGAATACCGCATGACAGACGGAATGTTCAAGGCTTCTGCGGACGGCACAAACTGGACCACACTTTATACCGTGAAAAGCAAACCATCTTCGGGTATGCATTATGCGACTGCACTTTCAGGGGATACGCAGGCTCGTTACATAAGGTATGAAGTGCCGACAGGAGCTCCGCAGAATAGCGACAATCCAGACAGCGCGTACTGCGCCAACATCGCGGAGATAGCTCTCTACGGAACAAAAGCTTCACAGAGCACAAAGCCAAAGTACGACAAACTCACACCTGTTGCCGCTGAGGGCAGCAAATCATGGAAGGATACGGCTTCTGTAAGCTACGAAAAGGCTTACGACGGCGACCTCAGCACATACTTCGACGGTCTTGAAGGCGGCTATGTACAGCTCGACCTGGGCAGCGTTTGCAGCATCGGCAATATCGGCTTCTGCCCCCGTGAGGGCTATGAGTACCGCATGATAGACGGATTCATAAGCGTGTCAAATGACGGACAGAGCTGGACAAAGGTTTATACCGTGGAAAACAAGCCTGCTTACAGAATGAACTACACCGAGGAGTTCGAGAACCTGAAAGCACGTTATGTGCGCTATGAGGTGCCTACGGGAGCTCCCACAAGTCCGCTGAGCAAGGACGATGTGTTCCTGTGCAATATCGCGGAGCTTGCAGTATACGGCACAAAGGGCGCTGACGTTGTCGGCGATGTAAACGGCGACGGCGAAGTAAAGGTTGCAGACCTTGTAATGCTCCAGAAGTACATCATCGGCGCAGGAAAGCTTACAACACCTGATATGGGCGACGTGAACGGCGACGGAAATATTGACATTTTCGACCTCGTTGCACTGAGAAAGCTGCTTGTAAAGAACTCATAAACAGAAATACCTCCCCGAGCCCATGAACGGGATTCCAAAGGGACTGTGTTCCTTTGGCAGAGTCCAGAGGCAGCGCCTCTGGTGGGGTGTGGGGCAAAGCCCCGCAGTTACGAAGGCGCTTCGCAAGGGTGAATTTCAAAAACAGTCCAGTGGACTGTTTTTGAAAGAGGGTGACTCCCCACGGGGTGGGGAGATGTCGCAACGCGACAGAGGGGACGGACCCGATTAGGGAGACTTGCAAGTGAAGGCGTCCCTTAACTGGCGGATAATATCCGCCCCTACATCGGGACGTCGAGGACGCCGTCCCCTACAGATATATCAGCGGAACGCCGAGGGCGGCGTTCCCTACAAAAAAGCTCCCGAAAGCGTATTGCTCTCGGGAGCTTTTTTATCATGTTGCAGCAAGCTTGCCGTTTGCGTCAAGGTCAATATCAATGACGTCACCTGCCGCCAGATTACCGCCTATGATACGCTTTGCCGCCAGAGTCTCAACGTTGCGCTGGATAAATCTTCTCAGCGGTCTTGCGCCGAAGTTCGGATCGTAGCCGCAGTCAACGATGTAGTTCTTAGCCGCTTCGCTGACATTTATGCGGATATGCTTGTCGTCAAGACGCTTTTGCAGGTCAGCCAGCATAAGGTCAACTATCTTGATTATCTCAGTCTTAGCCAGCGGCTTGTAGAAGATTATCTCGTCAAGACGGTTGAGAAACTCAGGTCTGAACTGCGTTTTCAGCAGTCCCTCTACCTGTGCGCGGGCTTCATCGGTTATCTCACCGTTTTCGCCGATACCATCAAGGATATACGGCGAACCCAGATTAGAAGTAAGTATGATTATAGTGTTCTTGAAATCCACTGTTCTGCCCTGTGAATCGGTGATACGTCCGTCATCAAGAACTTGCAGCAGTATATTGAACACATCGGGGTGAGCCTTTTCTATCTCGTCAAATAGAACTACCGAATAAGGCTTTCTGCGGACTGCTTCTGTAAGCTGACCGCCCTCGTCATAGCCAACGTATCCTGGAGGCGCTCCAATGAGACGGCTTACGCTGAATTTCTCCATGTATTCGCTCATGTCGATACGGATAATATTTCTCTCGTCGTCAAAAAGTATCTCGGAAAGTGCCTTTGCAAGCTCGGTCTTGCCCACACCTGTAGGTCCGAGGAAGAGGAACGAGCCGATAGGTCTGTCGGGAGCCTGTATGCCTGCTCTTGAACGGAGTATAGCTTCGCTGACCTTTGTGACCGCTTCGTCCTGACCGATGACTCTCTTGTGGAGCAGTCCCTCCAGTCCCAGTATCTTCTCCTTTTCGCCCTCCATGAGCTTTGAAACAGGGATACCTGTCCAGCGGCATACTATCTTTGCAATTTCGTCCTCAGTTACCTTGTCACGGAGCAGTCTGCCGTTTTCAACATCATGCTCAGCCTGCTTTTCAAGCTCCTCCAGCTCTTTCTGAAGCTGTGGGAGCTTGCCGTATTTCAGCTCTGCCGCCTTGTTAAGGTCGTACTCACGCTCTGCCTTTTCTATCTCGCCGCCTGTGCGCTCTATCTCCTCACGGAGCTTCTGAACAGCGGAAATATCGTTCTTTTCGTTCTCCCACTTTGCCTTCATGCCCTTGAACTTCTCGCGAAGCTCTGCAAGCTCTTTCTGTATCTCTTCAAGGTGCTCCTGTGAGATATTGTCGCTCTCCTTTTTGAGGGCGGCTTCTTCAATTTCAAGCTGAACTATCTTACGGGAGATAACGTCCAGCTCAGTAGGCATGGAGTCCATTTCGGTACGTATAGTAGCGCAGGCTTCGTCTATAAGGTCGATAGCCTTGTCGGGGAGGAATCTGTCGGTGATGTATCTGTTGGACAGCACAGCCGCAGAAATAAGCGCATTATCGCTTATCTTAACGCCGTGGAATACCTCGTAGCGCTCTTTCAGACCACGGAGGATAGAAATAGTGTCCTCAACGCTTGGCTCGTCAACCATAACAGGCTGGAAACGTCTTTCGAGTGCAGGATCTTTCTCGATGTACTGACGGTACTCGTTGAGCGTTGTAGCGCCGATACAGTGGAGCTCGCCCCTTGCCAGCATAGGCTTCAGCAGGTTGCCTGCGTCCATAGCGCCGTCGGTCTTGCCTGCGCCTACGATAGTGTGAAGCTCATCAATAAACAGAAGTATCTGACCGTTGCTGTTCTTTATCTCATTGAGGACAGCCTTCAGACGCTCCTCGAACTCGCCGCGGTACTTTGCTCCTGCGACGAGAGCTCCCATATCAAGTGAGAAGACCTTGCGGTCTTTAAGGCTGTCGGGAACGTCTCCTGCCACGATACGAAGGGCAAGTCCCTCTGCAATGGCAGTTTTTCCGACGCCTGGCTCACCGATGAGAACAGGGTTGTTTTTCGTTTTTCTTGACAGTATGCGGATAACATTTCGTATCTCGCTGTCACGTCCGATAACGGGATCCAGCTTGTTTCTGCGGGCGAGCCCGACAAGCTCCTGACCGTATTTTGTGAGGACGTCGTAGGTGTCCTCGGGGTTCTCATTGGTGACTCTGGTATTTCCTCTGACGGACATAAGAGCGCTGAGAAACGAGTCCTTAGTAATATTGAATGTAGCGAGGAGCTGTGAAACGTCCCTGTCCTTGCTGTCAATAAGTGAAAGCATCAGGTGCTCCACAGAAACGTACTCGTCTTTCATATTTGAGGCGATACTCTCGGCGGCTGTGAGAACACGGTCACACTCCGCAGAGATACCGAGATTACTGCTTCTGCCGCTTCCCGTGACCTTTGGGAGAGTATCTATCTTCTTCTCAATCTCACCGTCAAAAATATCCTCGTCTATATTCATTTTTTTCAGAAGCTGAGGGATAAGACCGTTCTCCTGCCGAACAAGTCCTGCAAGGAGATGTATGGGCTCAATGACGGAATTTGACTTCATAACGGCTATGCTCTGAGCCTTTCTAACGGCGTCAATGGACTTCTGAGTTAATTTTTCAGCATTCATAATTATTCTCCTTTCAATACTTATATAAGCTCTTATCCGCTTTACTAAATAATGTACTTTTCAAGCATAGAGCGGTAATTTTTTTCCAGTAAGGGAGCGCTTTCACCGAACTCCTTGGGTGCGGCAAAGTAAGTCTTTACCGCGCGGTCAAGGTCCTTGATGTACTCGCCTATTGCGGCACCTGCCTCCTCGGGACCAAGGGTACGGGTATTTATAAGCTTTCTTGCGAAGCTGCCTTCACCTATCTCACAGCTGTAGCTGTCCACGCCAAGCCTTGACAGATAGGCGTTTTCCAGCTTTGCCCTGTAGGCAAAAAAGCTGTGGAACATATCTATCAGCGCCGCGCTCTGAGTCCTGATACTCACTCTCAGAGTACCGAGATACTCCGCAGGAGCACGTTCAAGCTCAACCTTATAATTAATGGTAGGTCGGTATTTGTATTCCAGAGCCGTCCGAACCGTCATCAGCGACGGTGAGCACTGCTCCTGCACGCAGAAGCTGCTGCTGACCAGCTCAGCTACCTGACCGAATATCTCCCTCATACGCATTTCGGGAGTCACGCAGGATAAATGCTCGGCAAGTATCTGATTTATGAGATTGGAGCGGCTCGTCCCCAGCCTGTACGCCTGCTGGTCTACGGCTTTTATAACGTCGTCCATAAGAACGAGACTGTAAACGCTTTTTTTCACGGGTACATCACTTCCCTTCTGTTGTTATATATATAATATCACGGATTATAGAATTTGTCAAGCGGATTATATAATATTTCACGCAAGTTTCACAGAGTAAAAAAAGTCCGCTCACAAGGAGCGGAGAATTCGACCCAAACGATTTTCATCGCTTAGCACTGTAGGTCGAGCCATAGATTAATAAGTTAAAAAAAGTTATTGAGAATAGAAAACATGAAAAAATTACAAATGAAAGGGGTTAGTTTTATTACTTGACAAAACTATTTCTATGGTGTGCAAGTGAACTAATACACAATATCAAGCACATGAGAGGGGAGGGTACTTGATATTGAATACCAATAATCTTCATTTGCTGATATTATTATATTGCAAATCTGCGTTCTTTACAATAAAGAAAAGTACACTAAAATATACTTTAGTGTACTTTTGCTTGAATTTTTGTATTTTTTACAGTTAATTTTTTGTGAATATGTTTTAGGATATTACTTATTAACTTTTAGTTTATTTTTGACTTTTAAATTTCAGCTTTGACACTAATTAACTGCTTTACACAAAGCAAGCATATCAAGTATCATTTTTTTATTTTAATGAAAACTGATTTGCTTCATTGGAAACGCTGAAATCCTGACTTCTGTTTCCGTTTACTGATACAGCAAAGCTGCTGCCGCCGCTCACCTCGGGAGCAAGCATCATCACGCAGCGGAAATCGTTATGAGGATTCATGGTTATCATGCTGTTTCCGTTAAGGAAAAACTCAACAGAGCCGCCTGCACCAACTGTTTCGCCAAGATCAGCCACGATGTACGGAGTCTCGCTGTATGTGGGCACAGAGACCTTGTTGCCTGCGGCATAGAGATAGCCTCCTGTGTAGCTGAAGGTGCTGCCTGCGTAGATAGAGCTCTTTTCCTCCTTGGTACCGCCTGAAACAACGCTGTAGCCGCCGTTTATATTGATAGTGCCCTTGGATTTGAGACCATTCGTACCGCCATTTATATTAAGTCTGCCCTCGTTTATAGTAATATCATCATTTGCGATAATACCTGACTTTCTGGAGTCAATATTATATGTACCGCTTTCGATGATAACATCGTCGTCTGCGTTGATACCGTGAGAAGCTGTAGCTGTAACGTTAAGCTCGCCGTTGCCCTTGAGCCTTACGGTATCGTTGGAGAAGATAGCCCCCGTATCCTGTACGCCTTTCTTAGCCACGTCACTGCTGACGTAGTTCACAGAGCCCTCCTTGGGCTTTATGGTGCAGCGCTTAGCCTCCTCTATGAAGATAGCAGGAGCGCTTGGATTTGAGATATTGACGCCGTTGAGGACTACTGTTACCTTGTCCTCGGAAGCGCCTGTATTAACACGTATCTGTCCGTTATCCATATTGCCTGTGAAGAGATAGTCCCCTCCTGCTGTGATAGTCACAACACCGCCGTCTACCTTGACGTTGCTGCCTGTCACCTTTGGAGTTCCGCCGAGAGTAATCTCCGCGGTATATTCCTTTACCTCCTCGCCTGAGCCGCCGCTCTCGTTATTGGAGCCGCCCTGTGAGGAGTTATTATTATCGTTATTATTTGAAGAACCGCCACCTGAGTTGTTTCCGCCCTTGTCGGAGCTTCCTTTCTTGGCAGTTGTAGTCGTATCGGACTTCTTCTCCCCTGCCTTTGTTGTGGTAGTCTTCTTGTCTGATTTCTCGTCTTTCTTTTCGGTAGTTGTCTTTTCGCCGTCTTTTTTGTCTGTTTTAGATGATTTCGAGTCCTTTGAGCTCTTCTTTTCGGTAGTCTCTGCGCTGTCTGAAACAGTGCTGTCGTTGACGTCAGACGATGCTTTATTGTCGTCCTTTCCGCAGGAATAGCCGCTGAATAACATTGTTACTGCTGCCGCTGCTGCCAAAAGTCTTGAATACTTCATAATAATTTCTCCTTTTCCCCTTTAGAAGCCCCCTGATATAAAATTTGCCAGACTCAATAAAGGTTATTAAGTCTGGCAAACGTAGGAGAGGGTTTTCTATAGTATTTAGTCTGTTTATTAGTTTTCATATATCTTGTCGTCATACTTGAAGAAGACAAGATTGATAGTCATATTGCCGTTGAGTGCGCGGAGCTCGTCAACGAATTTCTTCTGGTCGATGTTGTCAAGAACATCAACGCTGTAGATGAGCTCAAAGAGAGTACCGAAGTTAGTTGTCTTAACTCTTCTGAGCTTGTGGAAAGTAGTATATCTTGCAAGTACAGGCTCGAAAACGCCCTGATAATCAAGGTTCTCGGGGATAGCTATCTTGAGAGTCATGTGTCTCTTCTTGCAGCCGCCGAAGTCTGTCTCACTGAGGATAAACATTACAATGCCGAGGATAACAAAGAATACGATAGCAAATCCGAGGTAGCCGATACCGCAGGCAACACCTGCTGCCATTGCAAAGAATATGTAGGCTATGTCCTTCGGATCGCCCGCAACGCTTCGGAACCTGACAAGTGTGAATGCACCTGCAAGGCTGAGAGCTCCTGCTGTGGTGTTGATAAGAAGAAGGATAAGCGATACTATAGTAGGAAGCATGATCATTGTGAGAACATAGCTCTGAGAGTAGCCTTCCTTTCTGTGAGTAACGATGTAGATAAGACTGATAAGGAATCCTATCAAGAGTGCCGCACCAACGCAGAGGAAGAATTCTCCGGGCTTGATAGTGCCAAGAGCCGAATCGCTGCTGTTGATTATCGAATCAGACTCATAGTACTTTGAAAGTACATTTCCAAAAAAACCGTGTTCAAACATAAAAATCAAACGCTCCTGTTCATCAAAACATTATTTTTTATCATAGAAATACCCGAAATGTAAATACGTCTGCGACCGTCGGTCTGCTGAGCGTCCTCAAGCTGACTCTTTACAAAATTCTGGTATGCCCTGCCGTACTTTGAGAAACTTGTCTTGTAGATCTGAAGCTCCGAAAGCTTCTTTACAAGCCAATCAGGAATCGCATTTGATACCTTGACTTCCATAAGTCTCTGGTCTGCGCCTATTATGTAGTTGCCGTAGCTTTCGTAGTTTAATCCGAGGTCATAGCGGCGCTCGGTGATCTTTCTGTCGAATGTAAGGCGGAAATCGTGATCGTCCTTACCGAAGAATGCTTCTCTCTGGTAGCTGATGTACTGCTTGGGAGCTATTGGATAGTTGTCAAGGAACACATCAAGCTCTCTGAATACCTGCTCTGTGATATACTTGGTAAATTCAGGCTTTGAGCGGTCACGGAAATACGCATCGGATTCCTCCAGCGTCATTGAGACTCTTCTCTTGGTAACGATACCGCCTATTTTCTTTTTTATCTCAAGAAATACCGTATCGTCGGGCGCAGCAGGTGAATAATAACTGCGCAGCCTTATCTTTTCTTTATAGTAAGGCTTGGAGAGTGATTCTCTGATGAGGTAATCGTCGGGTGTATCGTAGTAAATATTGTAGATGCCGTATTCCTTGCCGCCAATACAGAACTTATCTGGGTTCATATACTCGGATATGACCTCCATAAGCCCGTGATACTGATCCATATTAAGGAGAAACTTTATCTCTTTGCGAGCGAATGTATTAATAGCCATAATCGCCTCCGCAGCAGTGCCTAACTGCTCGGAGCTCACACTCCTTTCGTATCTTTTGATTATATTATAGGAGCCTTTTCTTAAAATAGTCTTAATTTTTCCAAAAAATCACCATTTTTTGATTTATCGTTAAATTAAATATTATAACTTCTATATCTGGCTATATTGCGTGTTTTTCAAAAATACAAGCAAAATAAGCCCTGAAAAATTGCACAAAACCGTATGTGGAAAATATCTGAAAAACCGTTCACTTGTCTATCACATCTTAAACTTTATGAATTTAGTATTAATAAACAAGCTTAAAAAAGCGCAAATTGAGCAATAATTGAACAGTGTAAGCAATAAATGGGAAACATTAGCCGATTATGCCTGTTTTCTGTATTTAGTCGGGGTTATCCCCACTACCTTTTTGAACTGGCGCATGAAGTGTTCCTCGTTGTCATAGCCGCACATTGCAGCCACCTGAGAAACGGTGCAGCCTGTCTCACTGAGTATCTCTTTTGCTTTTTCTATCTTGCCGCTTATCACATCGGCGATACATGAAACGCCGAAGGTCTCGCGGTAGAGATGCTGGAAATATGAACGGGACATATTCACATATGCCGCCATTGCGTCCACATTCCATTTCATCTGCGGATTGCGGTATATCTTCTCGCGCAGCTCCACAAGCAGCCCGTAATGGGGCTCGGCAGTCTGCACAGGCGCCTCTCTGCGCACCGTGGTCTCTCCCACCTTTACAAGAAGTATCCTCATGAGGCTGTCCAGCATTTTGAGTCTGCGCGACTCAAGCGAATAGAACTCATTGGCTACATTTCTTATAAGCTGGGAAACAAACTCCGTGTCCACAGCGTTAAGAGGGCGGTTATACATAAGTTCCAGCGAATCCATGAATTCCTGCTCGTCCTCAGCGTCGAAGCATACCCAATCGCAAACGAGAGGGCTCTCTTCGGCGGAGTACACCACAGGATATCTTCCGTCCAGCACGATAAGTGTGTCTGCGGGCGTTCTCATAGTAAGCCCGTTGATGTCAAACCTACAGCGGCTGTGCATAAGCATGAGCATATACTCATTAGCCGCGGCTCTGCGAAATACAGAGCTGCTGTCATAAATAGAATTACAGCCTATACAGCGTATGTTCACAGTATCAACTCCCCGTCGTCTATAAACCGCCACTCTATATCTTTCCAGTACTCTCCTGCGTAATCTATGCCTACACGCGGAGCAGTCCTAATCTTCGGGCGGTATCCGTCGTCCTCAAACCATATCTCCTCATTATCTCTGAGTGAAACACCGTTGAAGCTTCCGTCGACTTTCATATTTTTTGTTAGTTTGGCAGGTCCGTTATATTTTTTGCCTGCCCGAATAAGTAATCCCTGCGGCTGGTCATTTTCGCCTGTAATGACGTTCATCAGCCAGTGCATACCGTAACACAGGTACACATAAATAACGCCGCTCTCTCCGTAGAGGAGCTCTGTGCGTTTTGTTCTGCCCTTTGCAGCGTGGCAGCCCTTGTCCTCCTCGCCTCTGTAGGCTTCTGTCTCTGCGATACGCTCGCGGAGCTCGGTGCCGTCGGGAAGCTTATGGACAAGTATCTTTCCCACAAGGTCAGGTGCCGCCTCCAGCACGTCCCTGTGAAAAAATTCCGCGTCGAGCCGTTTGTTCATATCACACCTTCAATCTCTGTTCAAGCTCTGTATCGGGCTTGACAAATATGGTCTTGTAGTTTGTGAATATGACATTTCCCGGCTTTGCGCCTGCAGGCTTCTTGACGTATCTTGCAAGACAATGGTCAACGGGCACAAGTCCCGAATCCCTGCCCTTGCTGTTCACAGCCGCTATGACTGCCGCCTCTTCTATAGTTCTTTCGGGCGGCGTCTCGCCGTCTGTGAGTATCAGTACGTGAGAGCCTGTTATTAGCTGAGTATGGAGCCATATATCTGTTTTTTCGGCAAATTTCAGACTCAGCTGGTCGTTTTGCTTGTTGTTTCTGCCCACCAGTATGGAAAAACCGTCGCTGGACTTGTATTCCACAGGCGGCAGTGCCTTGGGAGGCTTAGCCTTGCCGCCTGCATAGCGGACATAGCCCTGCTCCTTCAGCTCCAGTCGGAGCTGTATTATGTCGTTCTCGGAAGAAGCTCTTGTCAGCGCGTCGAAGACGCTTTCAAGGTATTGCAGCTCCTCCTCGCCTTTGCTTATCTGCTCTGCAAGCTTTTCCTCTGCGGTAACGGATTTCTTGTACTCGCTGTAGTAATGCTGCGCATTCTGTGCAGGCGTCTTTCTCACGTCCAGAGAAATAGTCACCTGCGGACAGCTTTCGTCGTAGAAGTTCTCTACGGTAACCGAGCTGTCACCCTTCTGAATACGATACATATTAGCCGAGATAAGGTCTCCGCACAGCTTTGCGTGCTCCTTGTCGGCGCAGGCTGCCAGCTCGTCCCGCTGCGCAGCGATACGTCTTGAAGTACGGTCTGTGAGGTTCATCAGCAGCTTGAACAGGTCGTTGGCACGCTGCTTTGTACGGGCTGCACGGTCACGCTCGGAGTAGAAATAGTCCAGAAGCTCCGAAGCGCTGCCCAGCTCCTTGGTGTACATTAGGGTGCCGAACTGCGAAAGCCGAATGAATGAGAAGTCCTTTAGCTGTCCTTCCTTGTCGCTGACCGCCGAGAAACAGCACTCGCCGCTCGTTAGCTGCTGGCGTGTGCGCTTAACAGCAAAGAGAAGCCTGTCCTGCTGGTCAGCTGTTATGGTGTCAGTTTCGATGTGTGCTCCCCTGCCCGCAAAAAACGCCCATTCTCTTGCAAGTATGGGGGAGATTCCCTCGAAAATGCGTATCAGAGCCTTTGAAAGCTCCTTAGGCTCAGTGTTTTTCAGTCTTGAAACAATTTCCTCGGGCTCAGCCGTCAGGAAATTCAGTCTGTCATCTCTCGGCGGAAGTGTGTACTTCATGCCCGGTAGCACCAGTCGCTCACGTGACATATCCTCGTCTACGCGCTTGATACTGTCGATGACCTTTCCCTCGCTGTTTATGATAATGAGGTTTGAACACCGTCCCATTATCTCGCAGGCAAGAGTTATGGTCACGATATCCCCAAGCTCGTTTACGCACTCAAAATCCAGAAAGAGTATGCGCTCCAAGCCGTCCTGCCTGATGTCGATGAGCTTGCCGCTGCCAAGCCTTTTTCGCAGCAGCATACAGAACATAGGCGGCGTCTGGGGATTGTCCACATTATTCTCTGTTATGTGGACTCTCGCACTGCCTGCATTCGCCGAGATATAAAGCTTTTTGCTGCCGCTTCGGGTGCGTATGGAGATGATGACCTCCTCACGGGAGGGCTGATGTATCTTCTCCACTCTGCCGCCGATAAGAGGCATGAGCTCGCTTTTAACAGCATATAAGAAAGCTCCGTCCAGAGCCATAGAATCATTCCTTTACATAAAAATGAACGCAGAAGCCTGAGCATCGCTGCGTTCTTATTGCTCCGCACAAAAGCCGTTCATTACAATTATATTATAGCTTTTTGTGCGAAATATTGCTAATCAAAATTTGCGGTATACAAGGAGCTCAAAGTCAGCCGTTGTTGTAAGCTGTCCTAAGCCTGCAAGGCGCTCCTGCTGCTCCCTGCCTGTCCTGTAATAGTAGGGAGTCATGGAAAACAGCGCGTCGATATCCTCCTGCGAATCGAGCTCCATGTCATATTTGATATGCTTCTTATCAATTAGCCCGAAGCCCTCCAGCTCGTAGGGCTTCACCTCGTTCTTGTAGGGAGTATCGTATATCGCCTTTTTCAGCTCCCACAGGTGGTCTGCGGAGGGTATAGCCATTATCATTATGCCGTCTTTTTTCAGCACGCGAAGGAACTCCTCGCCGCAGTAGGGCGCAAAAAGAGTCACCAGCATATCACAGGAGCTTTCAGCCACGGGTATGTGGAAAACGCTTGCAACGGCAAGCTCTGCGGACTTGCAGCGTTTCGCGGAGTACTCCACAGCAGCCTTTGAGATGTCTATGCCGCAGACCTGAGCCGCTTTATTTTCGGCTTCAAGCTTACCAATTATTGCGGAGGTGTAGTATCCCTCACCGCAGCCTGCGTCAAGAATCGTCTGTCCGTTTATGTTCTTTATCACAGCTTCACACAGCGCGTCGCACAGGGGCGAGTAGTAGCCCTTGTCGAGAAAGCTTCTCCTCGCCTGCACCATGAGCTTGTTGTCGCCGTGGACAGTCTTGCCGATATGCTTCGAGAGAAGCAGATTCACATAGCCGCTCTTTGCCCTGTCGAAGCTGTGCCCCTTTGAGCACAGGTATGTATTTCCCGTTATTTCCAGCTTTTCGCCGCATACGGGGCATATGAATACACTCATGTTCTCACCTCAGACATACTCGCAGGGATCGGCAGAGCTCTCTGCTATTTCGATATCCAGCCGCGGGAATCTCTCCTCCAGTACACGGCGGAGCTCCCAGAGCACAAGGTTCTCAGTGTGGAAATGTCCGCAGTCCAGAACCGCTATATCCAGATTATTGGCGTCTATCCATACGTCGTGCTTCACGTCGCCTGTTATGAGGGCGTCGCAGCCCTTTTCAGCTGCAAGTCCCAGCATAGAACCGCCCGAGCCTGAACAGAAAGCAAGCTTTTTTATTCTTCTCACTCTTTTGCTTGTGCGGACGTACTCGCAGCCGAATATGCCCTTGCAGAGCTCAGCCAGCTTCTTCGGCAATATCTCTTCATTTAGCTCGATAATCCAGCCCAGCGAATTATCGCAGCCAAGCTCCTCAAAAGGCTCAGGCTCGCCTGAAATGTCGAGCTTCTCCGTAAGCTTTTGCAGTATAACGCCGTTGGTACCGCCTGCCGCGATATCAAGGTTCGTATGCATACATAAAGCTCCTATGCCGTTCTCGATAAGCCTGTATACAGGATCGTTTCGTGTAATGTGTTTTCTCGGCTCAAATATAACAGGGTGGTGGGAAATGATAAGCTCCGCACCCTTTTCAAAAGCTTCGTTTATAGCCTTATTTGTGATATCCAGAGACAGCAGGACCTTGCTGCACTTCATATCGTAATTCTCCACAAGAAGTCCCGAGTTATCCCACTTTTCCTGTGCTCCGAAGGGATAAACGCTATCAAGGAAGCAGTATATTTCCGATATCTCTGCGATATCAGCTCCGCTCTCCATTTTTTGCGAAAGTGCGGAATAATGTCCTGCCCCATTCGCATCTCCTGCCTTTTTGAGTGAGTCGCTTACCTTCGCAAGCCTTTCGGCTTCACGGCGGCGATACTTCTTTGCTGTCTCGTCATTGTCGTCAAAAAAGCCGTACAGAGCCTCGCTCTCGGTAAGCTTAGTCCACTCCGATGACCTCTCGGCGACCATAATGACATATATCTTGTCCTTTTCCTCAACAGCGTACTCCGCCGTGATCTCGTACTGATATTCATAGAGCTTTTTTCTCAGCAGCTCCGACTTTGTCATAGGCTGTAGGATAAACCTCAGATCATCGGGCTTTTCAGCTGTAGAATTACCGATTATCTCGGCAATAGTCTCTCCGCCCATACCGGCGATGACAACATCGGTAACGCCATTAAGGTCAACATTTTCAAGTCCATCGGAGAGCACCAGCTCAACCTTGTCCTGTATACCGTACCTTTCCACGGTATTCCTTGCAGCTTCAAGCGGTCCCTCTTTCACGTCGGAGGCGATGACCTTGCTGCATTTTCCGCTGTTTATGAGCTCAGCCGCAAGATAAGCGTGGTCTGTTCCCACATCACAGGCGATACCCTCGCCGCTTACCAGCTCGGCAATTTTTTTCAGTCTGTTATCAAGCATTATTGTACCTCATTATCATTAAAATAGCGCACTGCCGAGCAGTACGCATAAACAAAACCAAGCACAGCCGTTTCCGACTGTGCTTTCGGTCTCATTAATTATGCCTCGTTCATCTTGGCAAAGCAATCGCTGCAATAAACAGCGCGGCCTTCCTTTGGCTCAAAAGGAACCTTTGCTTCGCCGCCGCATGAAGCGCAAACTGCTGTGTACATCGTGCGCTCAGCCTTGCCTGCGTTCTTTCTTGCATCACGACATGATTTGCATCTCTGGGGCTCGTTAACGAAGCCTTTCTCTGCATAAAATTCCTGTTCGCCTGCGGAGAAAATGAACTCGTTTCCGCACTCCTTGCAAACTAATGTCTTGTCTTCGTACATAGTACAATACCTCGCTTAATTATTTTCGACCACGGTTGGATTTACACCCACATCTTTGTAAAACAACGCTCTTCTGGGTTGAGCTACACGGTCATATTTCAATTTGTATCATGCATGAGCGCACGTATTTTTCTTCTTGCACGCTGCATGGCATTATCAACAGATTTCTCTGTCATCTCCAGCTTTTCAGCGGCGTCTCTGTAGCTCATTCCCTGCACGCAGAGGGTGAGCACATTGAGCTCAGTAAGAGAAAGCACCGAGCAGATGTCCTTCCACAGCTCGGAAAAAAATTCTTTGTAAAAATAAATGCTTTCGGGAGTTTCCTCATCTGACAGCACATCAGCGGCTTCTTCGTCGTCTATCCTTTCGGCAAAGGAGAAGTCCCTGACCGATTTTTTAGACACTGTTCTCATACGGTTGACGATACAGACCTCGGCAAAGGTAGAGAATTTCACGCCTTTTTTGGGATTGAAGGCTTCGATAGCCTTTAAAAGGCTTATCATGCCCTCCTGGTACAGGTCATCGCTGTCGGTCTCTGAGTTTGCATAAATTTCCGATTTAATAAAAATAAGCTTAGAAAAGCGCGAGATGAGGACTGCGGAAGCTGATTTATCGGTCTTACCGAGCACAGCCAGCTCTTCATCTGTTTTGCTGTTCAATTCATTCAAATTGAAATCCAAATCAAGCAAGATATCCACCCAACAATCTGCATTTCCCATACAAGTCGATATTATCCCCGTCCCTCGGGAATATCCCGAGGGAACAGGAAATAACGTTTATTGATTATTCTGATTCCTTAGCAGCCTCTTCCTCAGCAGCCTTTAAGAGCTCAGCCATATCAAAGTTGAAGTTAGCGCTCTTGTTGCCCTGCGGAGGCTTGTTCTGCTGATTCTGAGCAGCGTTCTGAACGTTGTTGTTCTGTGCAGGCTTGTTGTTATTGTTATTATTATTGTTGTTGAAGTTATTGTTGTTATTATTATTGTTGTTGTTATTGTTCTTATTGAAGTTGCCTACGCCTGCAAACGGATCAGGAGTCTTGATCTCAGCTGCTGTCTTAGCGTAAGTCTCAGCGTCAGCCTTTGGAGCCTTTGAAGGTGTGAATTCAGCCTTTGGAGGATCCATCTTCTTTACAGCAGGCTCATTCTTGTGAACGTCGATAGCCTTGCGAGCTTCGCCGATGATGTTCTGAGCGTCGTTCATTCTGCCTGAGCACTGGTTTGTAAGGTTATTGAGAACAGAAGCGATATCTGTGAACTTGCTGTTGATGCTCTCGATCTCTGTAAGGAGCATTTCACGAACTGTCTTGGACATCTCGTTTACCTTATCAGCGTGAGCGTTAGCCTCGTTTACAGTATTGCGAGCCTGATCGTTAGCTTCCTTGATGCAGGTCTCAGCAGCGCGGTTAGCGTTAGCAACAGCCTTTTCAGCCTCTGCGTTAGCTTCCTTGACAACCTGAGCAGCCTTGTCGTTAGCTTCCTTGGTTACCTTAGCAGCGTTGTCGTTAGCCTCCTTAGTAACGAGGGCAGCCTTTTCGTCAGCCTCCTTAGTTACCTGAGCAGCCTTATCGTTAGCCTCCTTGGTAACAGCCTCAGCCTCCTGCTTAGCCTTGTTCTGGATCTGAACAACGTTCTTCTGAGCCTCGGTAAAGAGTGCGCCCATATCGAATGTAGGAGCAGAGTTCTCCTTGAGATCAGCGATCTCGTCGTTGAGCTTGGATATCTCTGTATTCTTGTCGTTTACTTCACGAGTCTTAGCCTCGAGTTTAGCATTGATGTCAGCGATCTGCTTTGTCTTTGCAGCCAGCTCTTCTGAGATCTTAGCGATCTCCTGCTTAGCCTTTGCAAGCTCTGCGTCAGCAGCTCCGCCTGCGGCAGGTGCAGCACCGCCCTGAGCAGCCTTCTGCTCAGCAGCTCTGAGTCTGTTTCTGAGATCCTCGATCTCCTTCTTAGCAGCTTCAAGAGCAGCAGTTGTCTGTGCGTTAGCCTGAGGATTAGCAGCACCCTGAGCAGCCTTAGCCTCAGCATTCTTGAGCTGTTCCTTGAGTGCGTCTATTTCCTTCTTAGCAGCCTCTAAAGCAGCAGTAGCCTGTGCATTTCCTGCACCGCCGCCCTGTGCCTTGAGCTGATTGATAGTTTTCTGGAGCTCTTCATTTTCCTTCTTAGCAGCTCTGAGAGCGTTGTTGGAGGTATTGAGCTTCTCCTGAAGGTTCTCAACTTGATTTTTATATTTAGTTATCTCCTCGGGATCAGCAGATGAACTGCTTTCCTTAGACGCTTTAAGCTCGTCCTCAAGGGCAACTATCTTAGAATTAAGCTCATCGAGGTATGTAATAACGTCCTCTTTGATAAATCCCTTCTGACCGATCTTGGTTTCTCTTAATACGGTTGGTGTTGGTTCGCTCATGGTACTCTCCATTCCCCTCGATTGATACCGAGGTAAAAAATTAAGGAATAAGAACCCATATTCAGATTCGGTGAAGGTTCCGCTTTGGTGATATTGCATATAAAAAAGCCTTCACAGTCCATGAATACAGGTTCTGATGATTTTGCCTTATATAAATTATATCATAATAATTATATTATTTCAACTATTGAAATGTAGAAAATTTGGATTGATTTTAGTGCAAATTACTATAAAATTGCTTTAAAATATACTACGTGTTAAATTTACAGTCAATTCCTTTAGCTTAATACGTTATATTAATGTAAATAGTTACAATTTGTAAACACAAATGCTATACGAAATATGGATTTGTGCATTTTTATAAAAAGCCAAAGCCCGAGGGTTGTCCTCGGGCTCAGGAGCATATCCATGCTCAAATAAAAAAGCGGCTCATTCGAGCCGCTCATTTTCTTATTAGTTGCCGAGCATCTTGAAGATGTCGTCAAGGTCGTAATCCTGATTTGAAGCAGCAGGCTTTGCAGGTGCGCTTGGTGCGCTTGGTGCGCCGAAGCCAAGTCCGTCAATAAGAGGATTGTCTATAGGGATTATCTCGTCCTCAGGATTCTCAACTGAAGCTCCCTCAACAGCAGCGTCGTTTGCAGCGTCCATATCGTCGAAGCCTGCAGCGATAACAGTGATAGTCATCTCGTCCTGCATATCTTCCTTGAATGCTGTACCGAAGATGAACTCAACGCCGTCAGCAGCTGTATCTGTGATCATCTTTGTAGCTGCGTCAACATCGGAAGAAAGAATATCCTCTGACATTGCGATATTGATAAGGAGTCTCTTTGCACCCGAGATAGATGTTTCGAGAAGCGGGCTGGAGATAACAGCGTTTGCTGCGTCTCTTGCCTTGTCCTTGCCTGTACCGTGACCGATAGCCATGTGAGCATAGCCTGCGTTTCTCATGATAGTTGAAACGTCTGCGAAGTCGAGGTTTATGTAACCCTCTTCTACGATAAGATCAGAAATGCTCTTTACACCTGTCTTGAGCACGTCATCTGAAAGTGCGAATGACTGGAGCATTGTAAGGGGCTTATCGAGACCAACGAGAAGTCTCTCGTTAGGGATAACGATAAGAGAATCAACATACTTTCTGAGCTCTGCGATACCTCTTTCAGCCTGTGCCATTTTCTGCTCTCTCTCGAAGAGGAAAGGCTTTGTAACAACAGCAACAGTAAGGATATCCATTTCCTTAGCGATCTTAGCAACTACAGGAGCAGCTCCTGTACCTGTACCGCCGCCCATGCCGGCTGTGATGAAGATCATATCAGCACCCTTGAGGTGTGTCTCGATCTCGTCGCGGTTCTCTTCAGCACTGCGCTGACCGATCTCAGGCTTGTTTCCGGCGCCTCTGCCCTTTGTGAGCTTAGCACCGATCGGTATTCTTGTAGTAGCCTTTGACTTGTTGAGAGCCTTGGCGTCTGTGTTTATAGCGATATACTCTATATTATTGACACCCGAATCTACCATGCAGTTTACAGCGTTTCCGCCGCCGCCGCCGACACCGATGACCTTTATATTAACATCGGGTTCGAGTGTTTCCTCATAATTGAAATCTGACATTTGAACTCCTCCTACTATTTAAATTATCCTTAATTTATCAAATTTATATATTAGCCTATAAATACACTTTATATTTTAGCATAATGGCATGATTTTTTCAAGTCCTAATAAAACATTTTTTATTTTCAGCGAAATAAACAATAACGAGCAGTAAATTCTCATGTTTTTTTACACCAATTAAGAGCCGTTTACCACTGATTTACAGAATTGCTGTCATAATTTGCTGTATCTCCGCTGTTGTCAGACCACTGAGTGCTCTGGTCGGTCCAGCTGTTATCGGCAGTCCACTGGCTGTTATCAGTCCACTGGTTATCCTGCTGATAGCTGTTGTCGCTCCACTGACTTCCGTCGTTATATCCGCTGTTGTCTGTCCACTGCTGTGCGGCTGTAGTCGGCTCTGTAGTAGCACGGTTATTATTGAAATCGTTTAGCATTTCCTCCTGCTTCGGATCGTGCTCGCTCTTTATCACAGGGAAACTGTACTCGTCGGTCATAGGCTGAGTTGTAGCCTCCTCCGCACCGGGCACTGCCACAGGACCGTCGCTGGTTCTGAAGCTGCACTGCTTGGTGCCTATCATAGTCAGATAGCCCTTTTTACCCTTGACTGTTTCGTCCTGCATTACAGTATCGGCAAGATTCAGCTTGTATTCAACATCGTTCCAGTTGCCCATTTTGAATATCATGCCGTTCTTGTAGTTTACTATGATAGCGTGTTCGTCGCTCATATCAACGGTCATTATACTGTTGTCGTTCTTGGCAGTCATGCTTGATATAAGCTCATGGAAGGCGTCGTTCTTGTGCTCGTTTTCCGAAGCGGCAGCCTTACCGGGAGTATGATCCGCAGGATCAAAGCCGTATATAATAGGAAGTCCGTCGGTTATGAAGCCGTTATCAGCCAGTATCTTGCCCTTTTTGCTGACAAGGAGTGTTCCCTCGCCGTAATTGACATTAAATGCAGGTATGCACTTTGTTACTGTGATATCCAGCGATGACGGGAAGTCTCTGTTCACCTTTGCTGTCTCAACGTAGAGAAGCGAGTCAAGTATCATCTGCTCGCTCTTTTCGCAGTCAAGCCTCAGCAGATTGTCTCCCTTGTTGATGCCCGAAGCCGCAACTATCTCCTCAGCGGAATACATATCCGACTGACCTGCCACACGTATCTCATTTATATTGAACAAGAACGTATAGCTTATGGTTATACCAGCAGTAAGCACCAGCAGAAGCACTACAAGACCGTAAACATTCATCATACGTTTGCGGCGTCTGATACGCTTGCGGCTGTTCTGCCTCTCCACATTTGTTTTTTCGACGTCTTTCATATTTTCTCCTGATTCCTTCCGCCTCAGACGCGGCGCATAGCTCCGCCGAGAAGTCCTACGGCTTCTTCCATTTTTTCATATCCTCTGTCAATGTGGCAGATACGGCTTATCTCGGAACTCCCCTCTGCACAGAGAGCCGCGATGACCATAGCTGCACCGCCCCGCAGGTCTGTAGCCTCCACGTTTGCCCCGTGGAGCCCTTCCCTGCCCTTTATGACAGCCACCTTGCCCAGCACCTGTATATCCGCGCCCATTTTTACCAGAGCGTCGGCATGACGATAGCGGCAGTCGAAGATATTCTCCTCGAAAACGCTGGTGCCGTCGGCAACACAAAGCGCAGCCATTAGCACAGCCTGAGCGTCAGTGGGAAAGCCAGGGTGGGGCATGGTCCTTATCCTGTCTCTGACGGCTCTCAGCCGCGAACCGCTGCGAAGGTATATTTTCTTTTCAGATGTATAAATACTGCACCCCGTCTGCTCCAGAACCGATAAAAAAGGCTCTGTTTCGGGAACGCAGGCATTTGTAAGTATTAGCTCGCCCTTTGTCGCCGCCACCATTGAAAGATAGGTCGCACAGACTATCCTGTCGGGCATTATTGTATATTCACAGCCGTGAAGCTGTTTTTTTCCGTTGATTATGATACGGCTCTCGCCGTCCCCTGATATGTCAGCGCCGCAGCTTCGCAGAAAGCCGCAGAGGTCGCATATCTCGGGCTCACGGGCGGCATTGTTTATGACGGTCTCACCGTCTGCCGTAACCGCGCAGAGTATGATGTTTTCGGTAGCTCCCACCGACGGGAACGCAAGGGATATCTTAGCGCCCTTTGCTCTGCCCGAAGAAGCCTTGCAGATGATACTGCCGCCGCTTTCGCGGATATCGACTCCCATTTTCCTGAGAGCGGCAAGGTGCATATCAATGGGACGAGGTCCCAGCTCGCAGCCTCCGGGGACGCTGACAGTGCACTCTCCTGCCCTGCCAAGCATAGCTCCCATAAAGATTATGGACGAGCGCATTTCCCGCATGAGCTCCTCGGATATCTCGGTACTTCCGATATTTTCGGAGTTTATCACCGCGGTATTGCCCTCAAAGCTGCATTTGCAGCCCACACAGTTGAGTATCCTTGCGGCTGCATAAACGTCGGTAAGCTTGGGACAGCTGTGCAGCGTACAATCGCCGCAGCACAGGAGCGCCGCCGCCATTATGGGCAGGGAGCTGTTTTTGCTGCCCTGCAGGGCAAGCTCACCGCAAAGGCGTCTGCCGCCTTTAATTACAAATTTCTGCATCATACCACCTCACAGCATTTTTATGTATAGTATGCTTCAAATGAGAGATATGTTACAAAAACGATTTACAGTTGAGAGTTGAGAGTTGAAAGTTATGGTGTCGTCTGCGACGACAAAATTTAAATAATGTGAGCGAAGCGAACACATCAACTCTCAACTTTGATTCATTTGTTTTTTGCTAATAGCTTGTCAATGACCGCAAGTATGCGTTCATTTGTGTCTGTAAGGTGCAGCTTTGCCGCACTTTCGGACATGGACTTCACCTTTGCCGAGTCGCCGTAGAGCTTTTCTATCTCGGCTATCATGCGCTCGTTGGTAACATCTTTCTGCTCGATAACTACAGCAGCTCCTGCGTTGCCGAGAACCATTGCATTGTGATACTGATGATTTCCTGCAACGATAGGCGACGGGATAAGTATCGAAGCCTTTCCTGCGGCTTCAAGCTCCGCCAGTGTGGAAGCTCCCGAGCGGCAGATAACAAGGTCTGCTGCTGCGAGACAAACGTCCATATCGTTTATGTACTCGGTAATGCGAAGCCTGTCGGACTTCAGCGGTATGCCTGCGGCTTTCATAGCCTGCGGAAAGGTCTCCTTTCCCATGCCGCCGTAGCCGTGGATATGGTTTATATCAAGCTTTTTTCCTGTGTGCCACTTGATGACCTCGGTCATGGTATCGTTGATACAGCCTGCACCGAGACTGCCGCCGAAAGAGAGTATAGTGAAGCTGTCGTCAAAGCCCAGCTTCTTCCTTGCCTCCTCGCGGCTCATGGTATTTATATTGCTTCTTACGGGAAGTCCCGTAACGCTGTGCTCGAACTTGCTCTCGTCCATGAATTTGAGAGCTTCTTTTACAGTGAGCATAACGTAGTCCACCTCTTTCGAGAGGAGCTTATTCGTCACGCCCGGATAGGCATTCTGCTCATGGATAGCGGTAGGTATGCCCATTCTTGCAGCCTTGCGTATCACAGGACCTGCCGCATAGCCGCCTGTGCCGATAGCGATATCGGGCTTGAAGCCCTCTATTATCTGCTTTGCTCTTGAACCCGAGGTAACAAGGTAAGCCACAGCCTTGGCGTTCCTGCCGATATTTTCAAGAGATATCTTTCTCTGGAAGCCTGCCACCTTGATAGTTTCAAGCTTGTAGCCTGCCGCAGGGACCAGCTTTGCTTCCATGCCCTTAGGAGTGCCTGCAAATAGGAACTCCGCATCGGGATACTTGCTCTTTATGATATCAGCAATGGCAAGCCCCGGATTTATATGACCGCCTGTGCCTCCGCAGGCAATGAGAACTCTCATACTTATGCTCCTTTCGGCTCTGCCTTGGGACTGCTCTGAGCCGCTTTCTTAGTCTTTTTCTGTTTGGGCGCTTCGTCGGGGTAATACCTGTGCTGAGAAATATTCAGCATGATACCCATTTCCGCCAGCTGCATGATAAGCGCCGTTCCGCCGTAGCTGAAAAACGGCAGGCTGATACCTGTATTCGGTATCAGATTGCTTACAACGGCAAGGTTGAGGACAGTCTGTATGCCTATCTGAGTGGTTATGCCGACTGCGATGAGCATACCGAAGCGGTCCTTGCAGCGGACTGCGATAGAATAGCCTTCAACAATAAGAAGGAAGAATACGATTATGATAGCAAGAGCTCCTGCGAAGCCAAGCTCCTCGCAGACGATGGGGAAAACGAAGTCGTTCTTTGTCTCGGGGAGGTAGAGGTACTTCTGACGGGAATTTCCCAGACCAAGACCGAAAAGTCCGCCCGAGCCGATAGCGATAAGTGAGTTTGCGGTCTGCCATGTATCGTTGAGCTTATCGGCAAAGGGATCCTTCCATGACTTTATACGTACCGCAACGTAGCTGTCGGGGACCTGTGCCTGCCATGAAATATAGGCTATCGCCAGTCCGAGAACTGCCACTCCGAGACCGATGAAATGCTTCTTGTTGACGCCGCCGCAGAGTATCATAGCTACGGCGATAGTGCTGATAAGGATGATACCCGAGATATGCTTCTCAAGACCGATGAGCAGCACATACAAGCCCAGTATCATCGAATACTTGAGGATACCTGTCTTGAAAGTGTTCATATTCTTGCCGTCGCGCTCCATGCTGTAGGCAAAAAAGATTATGAGCGCCAGCTTCGCCACCTCGGAGGGCTGTAGGTTCAGAGGTCCGATGTCTATCCAGCGTCGTGCGCCCATAGTACCGCCCTCGTCGTTACCGATAAAAAGAACGGCTATCAGCAGTACTGCGCCAACGATATACATAAGGCTTGCGATATTAAGCTTTTTAAGTACGGGCAGCTTCAGGTTCTTGAAGTTGTGATAGTCCATTTTCATAAAAAAAAGCATAGCGGCAAAGCCGACTAAGGCATTTTTCGCTTGTTTTTTTGCATAAAACAGACCGTCGCCGCCGTGCTCGCTGTATGCCCATGCATAGCTTGCCGAGGACATCATTACGATACCCACGACCAGCAAGATCATAACATAAGCGAAGAACGAAAGGCTCAGGTCTCCGCGCCTGCCTCCCGAAAAGGGATTATACTTGGCAAAGCGGCTTTGTGTCTGTGAATTGCTTGACGCCATTTTTTCTCCTTAAATATATGAAATTCAGAAAACTAACAGTGTAATTATGCCCAGAACTCCGAAAATAATGCCGAAGAGCGAAAAAGTTATCACTATCTTGTATTCGCTGAATCCGCTCATTTCAAAGTGGTGGTGAATAGGAGTCATCTTGAAGATACGTCTACCCTCTCCGTACTTCTTCTTTGTGTACTTGAAATAGCTGACCTGTATAACAACAGAAAGTGCCTCGATAATGTACACGAGAGCAACAAGGAGAAGCAGCAGGTGCTTGTGGAGGATAAGTCCCATGCCTGTTACTGCTGCGCCGAGGAACATAGAGCCCGTATCGCCCATGAAGCACTTTGCAGGGTTGAGGTTCCAGAGAAGGAATCCCAGACAGCCGCCTGCAAGAGCCATTGTGAAGCAGGTCATCTCATTCTGCTTGAGGATAGAGCAGCATACTGTGAATATCAGCATTGCCACGAATGTTACCGAGCCGCAGAGACCGTCCACGCCGTCTGTGAGGTTTACCGCATTTGTGAGGTAAATAATCACAGGTATCATCAATATATAATAGAATATTCCCAGTGAGGGGCTTCTCCAGAAGCCGAGGTCGATACTTGTAGCACCGTCACCGAAGAAGTGTATGGCAGCAAGGAATCCAACTGATACCACAAGCTGGATAGCTATCTTCTGCCACGGAGTAAGTCCGTCGTTGTTCTTTCTGGCTACCTTTGTATAGTCGTCAATAAAGCCGATAACGCCGAATGCTACAGAGAAGAGAACTACCGCCAGCAGCAGATAAAAGGGCTTGAAGCTCGCCTTATCCGTTGTGTCGATCCCTGTTTTCCACCTGTATATCCAATAGCCTGCAATTGAGGTCAGGACAGTTGAGATTATGAACATGAAACCGCCCATTGTAGGAGTTCCCTGCTTCTTCTCGTGCCACTTAGGACCGTCCACAGTCTTTATCGGCTGACCGAATTTGATCTTATGCAGGAACGGAACAAGAAAAATACCCGAAACTCCTGCAATAACGAATGATAAAAGTGCAGTTATGAGATTTACTACCCAGAAAGACATTTAAAATAACAACTCCAGTTTTATTTTATTTATCAAGAAGCTTTAACCCTTCGGCGACTATCTCACGCTCGTCGAAGTGTATGTGCTCCATGCCTGCAAGTATCTGATAATCCTCATGTCCCTTGCCGGCAAGTACTATTATATCACCTTTCTCAGCAATTTTCAAGGCATGAAAAATCGCTTCTTTTCTGTCAACTACAACATCATAGTTCACATCTGTGCCCTCAAGACCTGCAAGGATATCCTTGATGATAGCCTCGGGCTCTTCATTTCGGGGATTATCCGATGTAACTATGAGCTTGTCGGCGTATTTCGCCGCAGCCTTAGCCATTTTCGGGCGCTTAGCCGCGTCGCGGTTTCCGCCGCAGCCGAAAAGGCAGATAAGGTCGTTTTCGGTGTACTCCTTAACGCTTCGCAGGATATTCTCCACAGCGTCGGGAGTGTGCGCGTAGTCGCAGATTACTGTAAAGTCCCTGCCTGTGGGGATCACCTCACAGCGTCCCTTGACTCCGTTGTATTCCTCAACAGCAGGTATGATATTCTCGATAGTGAGACCTGCTTCGAGGCAGGCAGCGATCGCTGCCGTAATGTTCGATACATTGAAAAGTCCCGGCATTCTTGTCTTGATAAGGTGTGACTTGTCGCCGTTGCAGAACCAGAAGCTGGAACCTGTGGACTTTATCTTTATGCCGTCGGCATAAAAGTCCGCATTCTCTCTGACGCTGAAGCCCAGTTTCTTGCAGCTCACCTCGCCGAAGAGCCGTCTGCCGTAGTCGTCGTCCGCATTGATGACAGCGCAGTCGCAGATTTCAAAGAGCATTTTCTTTGCCTGATAATAGTCCTCCATATCCTTGTGGTAGTCCAGATGATCCTGAGTGAGATTTGTGAACACAGCCACATCGAAATACGAGGAGCCTATCCTGTACTGACACAGACCGAAGGAGGAGACCTCCATAACAACATACTCACATCCCGCATCTGCCATCTTTGCCAGCAGCCCCATGAAATCATACGCCATCGGAGTTGTGTTGTCGGTGTGGAGTATCTCATCTCCTATTTCGTTCTGTATCGTTCCGACGAGTCCTGTTTTATGCCCGTTCTTCATAAGGATATGCTTTATTACATTGGTGATAGTAGTTTTCCCGTTAGTTCCCGTAACGCCTATCATTTTCATTTTGCGCTCGGGGTGACCGAACCATGCCGAGCATATCTGACCATAGAGCTTTCGGGAGTTCTCTGTGATTATCTGCCTGTCTCCCAGCCCGAGGTCGCGCTCACAGACTACAGCCGCCGCGCCCTTTTCCAGCATTTCTTTAGCTGCTGTGTGTCCGTCGAAGCTGCCGCCCTTCACGCAGACAAAGAGGCTTCCCTCGGTGACCTTGCGTGTGTCGTCGGTAACTGAGCTTATCTCGGTATCGCCTATAGCAGTAACGGCGTTGTTTTCGATAAGATCGCATAATTTCATTGTGTCTGCCTCCTGTCTTTCTTTTGTTCAGTAATATTTATTTTATCTGTAATAGTTTTTTGGCTGAATAAATCAGTCGCTCATCTCGTTTACCATGAATTCAAGCTCTATGGTAGTACCTCTCGGAACCTGTTTGCCCTCCTGAATGGACTGGCTGTTTACAGTAGCGCCGTCACGCTCGATAGAAGCGCCCTTTGTTGTATAGTTCAGACCGCTGTCGTTGATTATCTGATTTGCAACGCTTGGCGAGCAGCCGTACAGATAAGGAACTGTCACCAGAGTATCCGCATAGTTCACCTTTTCGGTATACAGGTATACACAGCCGTCCTTGGCTATAGCCTTTCCTGTCAGCGGAGACTGTTCGACTACCTCGATGCCGTTGCCTATCTTCTCATACTTAACGCCCATGCCGTCAAGAGTCTTTATCGCGTCGTCAATGCTTGCGCCCTTGAGAAGCGGAACCTTGACGTCAAGATTCTTGAGCTCCTGCTCATTGTACTCAGGGCTCTTGCCAAGATAAGGCAGGACCTCTGTTAGAATATCTCTTGCAGTAGGCACAGCGCACTTGCTTCCGTAATATCCGTCATTGGACTTATCAGGCATATCTGCCAGTACAAAGAGTATCAGCTCGGGATCGTCCGCAGGTGTAAAGCACACATATGAAGCACCGTATTCCTGTAGAGTAGCGTCCTCCTGCTCCTTTATCTCCTCGTAACGGGAGGTCTCGCTGAGTCGCTGAGATGTACCAGATTTGCCGCCGATAGCATAGCCCTTGATATTAACGTTGCCTGCACCGTTTCCGACTACAACGTTGTAGAGAGCGTTCCTCATCTTAGCGGAGGTATCCTCGGATATTACCTGTCTTCTAACGGTACGCTCGTTTTTGAAAACGATGTTTCCGTCGCTGTCGACTACCTTGTCGACTACATATGGCTTCAGCAGATATCCGCCGTTTATTGAAGCACAGCAGGCTGTTATCATTTCCATAGGAGTGATAGTCTCGCACTGTCCGAAAGCACTAACTGCAAGATCGACAGGAGACATTTTATCAGCGCTGATATTGTTGCCGCCTACCTCGGCAGGAAGGTCTATTCCTGTAGGCTCTCTGAAGCCGAATGCGTCAAAGTAATAGCAGAATTTATCCTTGCCAAGCTTTGCGCCGATATCCATGAAAGCAGGGTTGCAGGAGTTTGTAAGAGCCTCCTGAAATGTCTGCATACCATGACCGGGAGCAAGCTTCCAGCAGTCGATATTAGCCTTATGGCCTTCAAATTTCTTGAAGCCCTCGCAGTAGAAGCTGTCATGCTCGATATCTATGACATTCTCCTCGATAGCCGCAGAGCTTGTAATGACCTTGTATACCGAGCCGGGCTCATAGGTCTCTGTTATGCACTTGTTCTTCCACATACGCTCTCTGGCTTCGGGAGTATATTCCTTGAAATCCTTTTCCGTAGGATCAGTAATATTCTTTTCTGCGAATATCTTATTGAATATAGTCTGATCCGATATCTTGAACGGCTCGTTGAGATCAAAGGTAGGATATGTAGCCATACCGTAAACAGCGCCTGTTTTCGGATCCATAAGGATAGCGCAGGCACGGTTCTTGACGTAATGAGTCCTTACCATTTCCTCTAAGTTTTTTTCAAGTATATACTGTATCTCTCTGTCTATAGTAAGGTATACGTCGTTGCCCTCCTTGGGCTCAAAGGTCTTGGAATATCTGTAAGGGAGAGCATTTCCGTTTGAGTCCACAGCAGATATGGTCCTGCCGTCAACTCCCGAGAGATACTTATCATAAGAAGACTCGATACCGTAAGCAACGTTTCCGTTAGTAAAGCCGATAACAGAAGCGGCAAGGTCCTTCTGCGGATAATAGCGCTTTGTGTCTTCCTCGTTTCTTATGGAAACAAAGCCCCACTCATTGAAGTAATTGTCTATCTCGTCAGCGATAGGCTTTTCAACCTGTTCCTGAAGAACGATATACTGGGTGTCCTGATCCATAGCCTTTGTTATCTCCTCAGGAGTTATGCCAAGCTTTACCGAGAGGAAGGTCACCGCGTCGTTCTTGAATTCGTCAATGGACGCAGGGAGCTTATTCTTATCGTTGCCTGCCTCATCAAGAACGGGAGTATATGTTCCGTTGGCTATATCCACTGTACGCTTGTTTATAAGCTTTTCCAGTCTTTCAAGATCCTCCTTGAAGCTCTTGGGATCAATGAATATCTTATAAACGGTAGCGCTCTTGGCGAAAGCAACGCCATTTGAGTCATAGATAGAGCCTCTGTGGGCTGATATGCTTACCGAGCCGAAGTGCTGGTCGTTAGCCATATTCTGATATTTCTTGTTGTCAAGAACTGATATTTTGAAAAAATTGCCTGCTACAGCCGCAAAAAGCACACTGAAAGCGGCAGTCATAACTATCTTTGATCTGAACCTCATTGCATTTGAGGGATTTGTATTTATCACTGAGAAACTTCCTTTCCGTGACAATTTATATAAATAAAAAGGGCAGGGTTGTAATGTGCCCCGCCTCTGAACATCTTATTTATCTTTTCAGGATGTCCTTTTGTTTTGATACGACGAAGGATTTATCGCTATTCAAGCGTGGACATACCGTCCCCGAGCCCTATTTCGCCCAGAGCCCGGGAACTGCACATCCGATATTCCGATCACCCGCTGTATCTCCGTGTTCTACATATGACCTCGGCATTTATATATATTTTTTCGTTGCCGATAGTATTCATTAATTATGCGGGCAGCCCTTTTGTTATATATATATTGGTACTACCCTCTGAAATATTCCACGCATTTATCGAAAAAGGACTTTATTTTCGCAATTATGCCTTTTTCCTGCTCTGGAATAGTAACGACGTCGCCTGTCTGAATCTGGATATATTTTATCTGTGTGGAATCTATCTTTTCCATTCCTATCGACTTTGCATATTCCTCTATGCTCTTAGCCGACATTTTTCCGTCAAGTTCAGACTGGAGTCTTACATTTTCGGCTGCGACGCTATCAAGCTTCTCCTGAAGAGCCGACACCTTGTTGTATGCCGTATTTCTCTTGTCAAGAGAATAGATAACCGAGCCCAGCAGCGCGGCAGCTAACAGTGATACACATATTATCTTGAAAACCGAACCGCTTCGGGCTTCGGTCTTTCTCATCTGTATCTCGGGCTTCTGCTCAGAGTCATTCTGCATAGCGTCACCTGCTTCGGTCATCTCGTCCGAATCGGCATCGTCATAGCTTTCATCCATATAATAGCGTACAGTGTTTTCAGCCATTGCTTTCCGCACTCCTTTCTATTATTCTGAGCTTCGCGCTTCTGCTTCTGTTGTTTCTTTCGAGTTCCTTTTCTTTAGCCTCTAACGGCTTTCTGTTTACAAGTTTTCCCTGCGGCTTGTGTCCGCATACACACTGGGGAAAATCCGGTGGACAAATGCAGCCTTTACACCATTCCGCGAATTTTTTCTTTACTATTCTGTCTTCGAGGGAATGGAAAGTTATTACTGCAAGGCGTCCGCCTGCCCTCAGACTGTGGAATGCGTCGTCGAGCCCTTTTTCAAGGTGCTCAAATTCTCCGTTGACTGCAATTCTTATTGCCTGAAAGGTCTTTTTGCATGGGTTCTTTTCACGTCTCGCCTTCTGAGGAACGCTTTCTCTGATGATGTCTGCCAGCTGAGTAGTAGTCATTATCGGCGAACTTTCTCTTGCACGGATTATATTTGAGGCTATTTTTCGGGAGAATTTTTCTTCCCCGTACTCAAATATTATCCTTGCCAGTTCCTGCTCGGAATAAGTATTGACCACATCGGCAGCGCTCATTCCCTCCTTGCTCATTCTCATATCGAGCGGAGCGTCGGAGTTGTACGAGAAACCTCTGCTTCCCTCATCGAGCTGAAATGACGAAACGCCAAGGTCCATAAGGATACCGTCGGCATAGTCTATATCAAGTTCATCGAGGACCGCTCTTATCTCTGAATAGTTTCTGTGAACTACCATTGCATTCTTGTAGACCGACAGGCGCTCTGTTGCAACAGCAACCGCATCGGGATCTCTGTCAAGAGCGATGAGCCTTCCATTTTCATTCAAATGAGAGGCGATTGCAGAGGAGTGACCTGCACCGCCCGCAGTACCGTCAACATAGATACCGTCGGGACGAATGTTAAGCCCTTCAATACATTCCTCAAGCATTACAGGTATATGGGTAAATTCCATCAAGCAAAACTCTCCTTATTTCCGAAACTGATCGGCAACAAAGACAAAAACGAATGTATCAGATAACGAGGTCAGCAAGAGCATCGTTGATCTCGTCCTGAGTAATATTGCTGTTGAATTCTTCCCACTTGGACTTATTCCAGATCTCAGCTCTGTTATTAGCGCCGATAACAACGACTTCGTCAGTTATACCGGCATGATCTCTGAGCTGCTGTGTGATAAAGATACGTCCCTGTTTGTCGGGGACCTGCTTATCAGCACCTGCAAGAAGCTTACGTCTGATGTCAGAACCATTCTTACCTTTAATAGAATTAAGCTTTTCGCAGTAATCCTGGAATGCTTGCGGCGAGTAAACGGCGATATAGGCGTCATCATGTCCCTGGCAAAGGAAAAACTCAGCACCAAGTACGTCTCGGAGCTTAGTCGGGAAACTCATACGGCCCTTCTGATCTATACTTGGGTAATATGTACCGCATAACAGATCTGCCATAGAATTTCGCCTCGCTTTCTCTTTAACCTTAGGAATGATTCACCCTAATTTGGAAAATTTCACATCCAATCACCTTTTTTCACCCTAAACATATTTTATCATTATTTAGAGATAAGGTCAATGGTGGGTATTTCCAATATTACTCCACAAAAAAGGCTATTTTTTATGGATTTTGTTTAATCATTAACCATTGTTTAAAGAGAAACGAAACAAACGTTTTTATCTTTGTTAAATTATTTTTAAAGTTTTCACCTTTCTTCACCTTTCAAGGTCAAAAACAGGTTTTTTTCACCTCACGGCTCCACCTTTTTTCACCCAAAAGGAGAAATAAGCCTTCGGATATAATGAGACTGTGCCCCACTATCCAAAGACTTATTCCTTTTGTTCCTTGTATCATTCGGCTTTAAGCCGTATCAATCATATGTATATGTCAGATTGAATTTCGATGATTTAAGTCCCATCATCATTGAGAAGGGATAGCCCTTCGCAGTTGTCTGTCCGTCTATGTTTACAGAAGTAACGTAGCCTGTCTCCTCTGAGTAAACGGGCTGTATCCAGTTTGCGGGATCATCTGAGAGGGTGATGTGGTAAGCTGCTTCAAGCTTTTTCTTCACCGCGTCAGCAGTCATATATGTAACTGTTCCCCAGTGCGGATCGTAAGCGGCGTCATAGTCGCTTGGAACGCTTCTGAGGTACGGACGATCCTCATAGAATACGTCATAGCAATTTGCGGAGCAGCCGCCGCTTGAAGCGGAGAATACTGTCAGCGCATAATCGCCTTCATAGTAAAGAGCCTCGCCGAGGACCTCATTGCAGGCGTCGATGACTATCTGCGGAGGATCAGGCTTGCCTCTCAGGTCCTTTGAATCGTCGCCGTTATACTTTATATAAGTATATACTGCAACAGCCTGGGCCTTGATAGCTTCATATGCGAAGCTTCCGCCCACCTCTCGGTTGACTATCTCAGATACGACCTTGAGGGTATCGCCTGCGGGCTCATGAGCGATCGTCAGCTCTTCCTCATCGGTCATTCCTGTATTCATAAGTTCTGTACCAGGATAATAGTGGTACAGGATATCCTGATATGTCCAGCCTGCGCAGCTTGCATAGAAGTTTGCGCCGTTCTGGCTCATACCGACGCCGTGTCCCCAGCCGTATGTCACGAATGCGAATTCACCGGGCTTGGCTTCAACGCTCTGACCTTCCTGAGACGGCGGTATGTCGCCTACTGCCGCGCCCGATGTTTTGACATCGACTGCTGTAGGCTCCTTGGTGCGGCTCTTAGCCGCATTCTTTGATAATGTAGGCGTTGCTTTTTTCAACGCGCTCTTTTTCTTGGCAATTGTTTCCTCAAGAGCCTTGCGCTCTTCTTCGGAAAGCCCTGCATATGGATCAACAGGTTCGCCCACCTTCGCCATTTCAGGCGTTGCGAGCTCATAGCTTATAAGAGTGAGGCTGGAATCGTAATCGCTGATATCAGCTTTCTCCCAATCCTCAGGCATTTTCGGCTCTTCCTCTGCGTTCTCCGAAGCCAGCTCAGAAGCTGTTTCGGTCTCCGCAGCTGTTTCGCTTTCTGCCGCAGCAGTTTCCGCAGCCGAAGTTTCCTCGGCTGACAAAGAGCTGTCCGCAGTCTTCATGCTAACAGACGCCGAGAGCACAAGTACTCCCGAAGCCACAGCTGCCGCTCGTTTAAGCATTGTCTGTACCTTCATAACGCTCTCCTTTATTGAAAAAATATAAGAGTTCGCTTACTGCTGAGCCTGTTCCTCAGCTGCTTTTTCGGCTTCCTTTGCTTTCTGAGCCTGTAACCATGACTCAGTACGCTTTATCGAATTTGTATCGCCTGCGACCTCGCCGTCCCTGAGACGTCTTCCCACAACGAGGAATCGTGAATTATCCACGTCCGAATAGCAGGTAGACAGGGTAATGAGCTTGTCGCCGTATTTCACATCGACTCCTGTATCATAGAGCCAGCGGCTCTTGCATTTGTCGACATAGAAATTGAAATCCTCCTCCGAGCTCAGGTCTTCCATTTCCCAGTAGTGGAAGTCTGTCTCATCGTAGGTTCCGCTGGTAACAAGGATAGCGAAGATAACGTAATCGTAATCCTTGTAATTGGAGCTTACGTGAATGAACGGGTTCTTCCAGTAGAAATCGGGATTCAGTCGGTACTCTCTTGTGCAGCCCAGCATTTCGCCGTTCCACCAAGCGTGACCGTATATCACCTGATTCTCGGACTGCTCGCTTTCCAAAGCGCCGAAATTGTCGCGGTAATCAAGGAACAGCGAACCTCTCTCGTCGTACTGTCTGTAAAGATCATTGTCGAGATAGAAGAAGTTCGGGTAGTAGTCCCTTCCGCCGTAAAAAGCCATATCCGAGGAGATACTTCCCGGATCCTTGACTATGGGGTAGTCGATCTGAAGACCGTCTACCTTTATCCAGCCTACGACGTCCTTATTGACGTGCATGAGGGACTTTGCTCTGTCCGTCATGCCAAGCTGAGACGGCACATAACCGTATTTTTCAGCAAGGTCATCGGGAAGCTCCTTTGTTGTAGCCTCAACAGTAGCAGTGGTCTCGACTACATCGCTGTATATCGGGACAGCTTTCTTATCCTTGCTTATCACTACAGCGTAGATGCCAAGTCCTACAGCCGCTGCACAGGCAGCACAGGCTGAGATTATTTTTACAGGTTTGTTCATTATTTATCCTTCGCCTCCGCAGGTCCGTATGGCTCAAATGGAGCATTCGGATCATATCTTGCGTCCGAATGGTTCTCATAATAGAGATTAGGCCACTTTATATTTGGGTTACGCACGCTGTCCTGAGTACCTGCAATAGGATCCTCGTCTTCGCGCACACGTCTTGCCATTATAATGATACGTCCTCTTTCCTCATCTGCAAGAGTAGTATTGCAGGTTGAAAGGGTAAGCAGCTGATCGCCGTACTTAACGTCCACCTTGTTAAGGCGTATCGATCTTCTCTTAGCCTCGTTGACGAAGTTGTAGAAATCCTCCTCGCCGTCGAAGTCAAGTTTGTTCCAGCAATCGAACTTTGTATCCGATTCGTCCTCTGCGTCAAGAATAAAGAATGCGAATATCTTATATTTGTAGTTTTCGTAATTTGATCTGAGGTTTATAACGGGGTGTAATCCGTAATAATCCTCTCTCCAGTTATAATACTTGAGACAGCCAAACATCTGGTCGTCGTACATATTATGTCCGTAGATGATAAGGTTATCCGAGTTCTCGCACGCTAAGTAGCCGTCCTCGCCGACCTCATCGAAATGGTTTCTGTAATCAAGGAACAGCTCGCCTGCAATGTTATCTGACAGGTCGAACTTCTTATCCAGATACTTGTAATTGTCCTCTGCCTGCATGACAGGGTTATTTATCGGGGTATTGGGGATAGTGATGACTCCGACGATATCATGGTTCTGCTCCCAGAGCTTGCGTGCGCCGGGCAGCATATCGAGATATCTCACACGGTCATCAATTGGCTGCTCCTCCTTGGGAGCCTCCTGATCCCCGTATATCTCATACATTTCCATAAGGTCTCTGGTCTTGCGCTTGCTTGACCACAGGTCATAGTAGTAGTCTCCTACTATGTAGCCGCAGACAACTATCGCAACAACAGAACCGAGGAAAACGATCTTTCTTATGCGCTCACCGAGCCTGTCCCCCTTTTGAGGGAGCAGGTCCAGCAGGCGCTGTTTAAAGGTTTTTTTCTTCTTCTTTTTCTTCTTTTTGGAAGGCTTTTTCGTCTCTTCGGAGGTCGTCTCCACAGCCGCCCGAATAATTGGCTCAGGAGCTTTGTCCTCATGTACACGATGAAGAGGGCGAACAGGCTCTTCCGTCTGTTTTGTTTCGGCAGCATGACTGATCGGAGTAAAGATCATAGTTTCTTCGTCCTTTTCCTCCGTCACACTTTCAGTCTCTGCCTCCTGTGCATACGCGTTGTTTACTTCTGCTTCGCAAGCTTCCGCCTCTGCCTCAGCCTCGGTAAAGTCCTCCGTATATCCCGTGATATCACCGCTGACCTCTGTGAAGTCCTCGGCTACTTCCTCCGCCAGCTCCTGGAGTTCCTCATGTGCGGGAGTTTCCAGTGCAGGGAGTATATCAGAGATATCGGGAGAAGCGTTTGCCTTAGCCTTTGCTTCAGCCTCTGCCTGCTGTGCAGCTAATCTTTCTGCGTCTGCCTTTTCTCTTGCTATTGCTTTGTCGAGCTCGTCAAGTATATCCGCCGCAGTTGCATTATGTTTTTCCTTTACTCTTGCAATGCGGTCAGCCATGCTCTCAGAGCGCTCGCTGTCTGATTTATTTTCATAAGTCATCGGAGCGACTTCCGCTTCACTGCGGATAGACCTTCTGATAGCCTTTATCTTCTCAGCTCTGCGCTGAGCTTCTGAGCTGCCGTCGGTTATTTTTTCGCTCATCAGTCTTTACTCGCCTCCATCAGTATTTTTTCAATCGTACCAAACGCATAAGCAGCCGCACATCGTCTGATATTCGTTCTGCTCATATCGCTCAGCTTCCATAATTCTGGCAGTCTTACAAACTGACTGCCGCAGATATCGAAACCGATATACACCGTTCCCACAGGAGTATCCGCAGTTCCGCCCGATGGACCTGCGATACCTGTTACGGAAACGCACACATCTGCTCCCGAGCGTTTTTTTAGTCCCTTGACCATGCTCAGTGCTGTTTCCTCGCTCACCACGCCGAACTCTTGTATGACCTCGGCGGGAACTCCCAGAAACTCTGTCTTTATCCGCTGAGAATATGTGCATATCCCAAGCTCAAAGACCGCAGACGCGCCCGATACTGATGTTATAAGCTCCGAAAGGAGTCCTCCCGTACAGCTCTCCGCTGTAGCTATGGTCAAACCCTCTCGTTCTAATAATTTTACAACATTTTCAACGGTCTTGTCAAGTTTTTCGGTGTCACATTCAGAAAATTTACTGCTTACCACTAAATACTCACTCTTTCTTTAGTCAACATTCCACAAAAATTAAGTGATAGTTTTGTAAAATACTTAAAAAATCAATCTCCAAAATTAAAGGTCTTCATCTCTGTGTTTTCAACAGCCTTCTGTATAAGGGGTTCAAAATCGAAGCTGTTCTGTGCCTTTTCGATGTCTGAAAGCTGAGGTCTTACCTTGGGGTGACGCGGGGTGAATACTGTACAGCAGTCCTCATAGGGCTGTACCGATATATCGAATGTGTCTATCTTACGTGCAATTTCGATTATCTCGGTCTTGTCCATGCCAACGCAGGGACGGAACACAGGTATGCGGCATACCGCGTCTGTGCAGACCATAGCCGCCATTGTCTGGCTTGCCACCTGTCCCACGCTCTCGCCTGTGATAAGAGCAAGACAGTTGTCCTTTGCGGCGATACGCTGAGCTATCTCCATCATGAGTCTTCTCATTATAATAGTAAAGAACTCCTCGGGGCAGTTGTCCTTGATAGCCTCCTGAAGCTCAGTGAAAGGTACGCAGTAGAATGCGATACCTCCGCAGTAGTCGGTAAGCTTCTGGCAGAGCTCCTCGACCTTGAGCTGTGCACGGTCTGAGGTGTAGGGAGGGCTCACATAGTGGATAGCCGCGATGTGAACGCCGCGCTTTGCCATCATATAGCCTGCAACGGGACTGTCGATACCGCCCGAAAGAAGAAGCATAGCCTTGCCGCTGCTGCCAACGGGAAGTCCGCCTGCTCCCTTGATGTTCTCTGCGTGAACAAAGGCGTTCTCGTCGCGTATCTCAACAGTTACCGTAACTTCGGGATTCTTGACGTCAACGGACAGGTGCGGGAACTTTTCAAGAAGCTTTCCGCCCAGCTCCATGCATATCTCGGGAGACTTCATGGGGAAAGCCTTGTCGGAGCGCTTGGCATTGACCTTGAATGTCTTTGCACAGCTCAGCACCTCGTCGAGATACTCATAGCTCTTATTGCAGATGTCCTCGAAGTCCTTTTCGCATACGCAGGCGCGGCAGTAGGTAGCGATACCGAAAATCTTGCCCACTCTGTCTGCGACTTCGTTGAGGTCGATGTCCTCATCAAGAGGAGTTATATATGTTGTGGACTGAGCGCTGGTCAGCTGAAAGTGACCGAGTGGCTTCAGTCTGCGCTTTATGTTCTTTATGAGCATATCCTCAAAGGTCTTTTTGTTGAGACCTTTCAGTGCCATTTCGCCGTATTTTACAAGTATCAGTTCTTTCATATTCTTCTCCTATACTATTATAATATAAATATATCAGCCTCTGATTTTTTCCATACCCTCGCGGAGAGCCTCACAGAACACATCAAGCTCCGCCTCTGTAGTTTCAGCGGTCATGCTTATACGAAGTGCGCTGTCTGCACGTTTATCGCGTATGCCGAACTGTCCGAGAACTCCGCTCTGCTGTCCCTTTGAACAGGCAGAGCCGCTGGACACGTATATCTCCTTGCTTTCAAGGAAGTGGAGCATTATCTCCGAGCGCTTTCCCACTGCCGAGATATTCACCACATAGGGAGAGCCGTCCTCGGGAGAGTTCACAACAACGCCCTCGATTCCGCTGAGCTTGTCAAGCAGGTACTTTTTCAGTCCGCCCACTTTTTCATAACGCTCAGTGATAGTGGGGACAAGCTTTTTCACAGCCGCTCCGAAAGCCGCTATCATGGGAACGCTCTCAGTACCCGAACGTATGCCCTTTTCCTGCTTGCCGCCCGTAATAACGGGAAGTACACGGACTCCCTTTTTGATGTAAAGAGCTCCCACGCCCTTGCCGCCGTGTATCTTATGACCGCTGAGGGAGATAAGGTCGGCGCAGAGCGCACTTGCCTTTACAGGCAGCTTCATGTAAGCCTGCACACAGTCCGTATGTGTGATTATATGGGGATAACGGCGCTTCACCGCCGAAAATGTCTCCTTAACGGGGAGTATGCAGCCTGTTTCGTTGTTGACATACATCATGCTGATAAGGCAGGTGTCCTCGCCGCAGGCATTGACGAAATCCGCCGCATAGAAGCGTCCGTCCTCACGGGGGGAAACGCGGACTATCTCGAATCCCTTTTTCTCAAGGTCAGCGGCAGTCTCCTCAACGGAGGCGTGCTCCACTGCGGAAATGACTATTTTCTTGGCTTTTCTTCCGTAAGCCGCAGAAGCTCCGCGGAGTGCAAGGTTGTTGCTCTCTGTAGCTCCCGAGGTGAAATATATACATTCCTTGTCGGCGCCTATGCTGTCGGCAACGGCTTTTCTTGCGCCGTCCACGACGAGCTGAGCGTTGAGACCTGCCCTGTGGAGGGACGAGGGATTCCCGTAATTCTCAGTCATGGCTGACACCGCCGCCTCAACCGCTTCTGCGCATGGCTTTGTAGTCGCCGCATTATCAAGGTAAACTTCCATTTCATGTTCCTTTCGTCAGTTTATAGTAGCATTCTTTTAATTATAGCATACTTTATAAAATAAAGCAAGTTTTTCACGTTTCCAATTATTCGCGCCAAGCACATGAACGGGATTCCAAAGGGACTGTGTTCCTTTGGCGGAGTCCAGAGGCGGCGCCTCTGGTCAGGTCAAGGGCAGACAGCCCTTGTGGGGTGTGGGGCATAGCCCCGCAGTTACAAAGCGCCTCGCAAAGGGTGAATCAAAAAACAGTCCAGTGGACTGTTTTTTGAGAGGGAACGCCTTGCAAGAGAAGGCGTTCCCTAAGTAGACTTTCGCAGACATCAATAATTACAAGTGATTGAAAAGCAGAGCAAGGCAGCGTGGGCTCCACGCCGCGAAAATATATTCGATTTTTATTGCTTTTTTTATAACAATATGATATAATCAATATGTATATCTAATTTTACGGAGGAAAACACTGTGAAAAAGAGCTGCGGCAATATACGCTCTTACAAGGAAAAATACCTGTCTGCGTTCCTCATCGGCTTTGTCACATTGCTTCTGACTACTCTGCCCATGATTTTCACAGAGCGCGGATATTTCATATATTTCGGCGATTACAACGCCCAACAGATACCATTCTACAGCCTTGCTAACGACGCTGTGCGCAGCGGCAGCTTCGGCTGGAACTGGTTCACCGATTTAGGCTCCGATTTCATGACGTCCTATTCGTTCTATCTCTTCGGAAGCCCCTTTTTCTGGCTCAGCACCATACTTCCGAGAGGACTGGTCATCTACTCAATGCCGTTCCTGCTGGCTATGAAGCACGGCTTCGCTTCGCTGACAGCATACATTTATATACGCCGATTCGTCCGCGGCAAGAACGCCGCTCTCACGGGAGCTCTGCTCTACGCCTTTTCGGGCTTTCAGGTGTATAACATCTTCTTCAATCATTTTCAGGACGTTACCGCATTCTTCCCTCTCATGCTCATTGCTATGGAGGAGAACATAAACTGCCGACGCAAAGGCGTTTTTGCGCTTTCCGTGGCGCTCATGGCTTGCGTGAACTACTACTTCTTTGCAGGTCAGGCGGTATTTCTGGTACTTTACTATCTGTTCCGAATGAGATGCAAGGATTTCCACACCTCATGGAAGCAGTTCTTCGGACTTGTTTTTGAAGCAGTCATCGGCTCCCTTATGGCGGCGTTTATACTGCTCCCGTCAGCTATGGCGCTCATGGGAAACTACAGGATAAGCGAACACGCCTACGGTGCGGACATGGTGGCATACTACGACAAAACTCTTGTCCCGAGGATAATCCAGACATTCTTTATGCCGTCTGATCCCCCTGCGTACCCGAATCTGCTCATTTCGGACTACGAAAAATGGGCTTCTATCGGCGGCTATCTGCCAATGTTCTCAATGGTGGGAGTTCTCTCCTTTATGCGAATGCACAAAAAGCACTGGGCGGCAAGGCTGCTCATCTGCTGCGGCATATTCGCACTTATCCCCGTTCTCAACAGTCTTTTCCAGGCGGCGAACTCATACTACTACGCCCGCTGGTTCTATATGCCGATACTTATCATGGCTATGATGACTGCCCATACCCTTGACGACGAGAACTGCGACTGCAAGTTCGGACTGCGCTTCTGTGCCGTCATGGTTGCAGCACTGGCAGTCATGGGAGCTTTCCCCGCAAAGCCCGAGGACGGCAAAAAGGCAAAGCTCTTCACAATGGCAGACGACGTGCTTTACTTCTACCTGACCATTGGTGTTGCGGTAGTTTTCCTCATATGCACATTCTTCATACTCCGCCGCAAGCAAAGCGGTACTCTCAGCACAAGATTCATGGTTGTAGTCACTGCTGCCGCCTCTGTTATCTGCATACTGACTACCTCCCTTTACGGAGCAAATACTATCGGCGATTCACGGGAGTATATAAGCTCCGCTATCGAGGGCGGCGACGATGTATACGAAAAGGTCACAGAGGACAATTTCTTCCGTATCGACATTTCCGAAAACTGCGACAACTATCCCATGATATGGGGACTGCCCTCAATGAGAGCCTTCCAGAGCGTTGTCTCAACCTCTATCATGGATTTCTACAGCTTCATCGGCATACAGCGCGATGTAGCCTCCCGTGCGGAGCTGAGCAACTATCCTCTCCGCGGACTTTTCTCCGTTAAGTACTACTACAAGGAAAAGACCAAGGGGTGCAGCTATGAGGAGCTCCTGTCCGCAAGCATGAAAAGCTCAGCCGAGCCTGAGCCTTCGTCCAAAGCCTCGGCAAGCGGCGACGAGGATACCAGCAAAGTCATTATTCCCGACGAGCTGCCAAGCTTCAAGTATATCGGCGAAAACGAACACTTCGAGATATACGAGAACGAGCTATATATCCCCATGGGCTTCGGCTATGACAAGTTCGTCAGGAAGTCCGACGCCGACAACAAATCGAAGCTCCAGCGCCAGAACGTGCTTATGAAAGCTCTTGTGCTCAGCGACGAACAGGCGGAAAAATACAGCGATATCCTAACAGAATACGAAATGCCTGCTTCTTTGGCTCTGTCGCGGAATACGTACACTGTATTCTGCAAGGAAAAGCGTATGTGCTGCTCAAAGAGCTTCAGATTTGACTCTCACGGCTTTACCTCAGTCATCGACCTGAGCAAGCCTCAGCTGGTATTTTTCAGCGTTCCCTACAGCGAGGGCTGGACAGCAGAGGTAAACGGCGCTCCTGCCGATGTTGAGCGTGTTGACGAGGGATTCATGGCTGTAAGAGCCGATACAGGCGAAAACACTATCGTTTTCCGCTACAAAACGCCATATCTCCGCACAGGTATCATAATAAGCCTTTGCTCGGCGGCTGTGCTTGTTATATACGTCCTCATATTCAGGCGCAAGCGCGGCGGACTCAGCAACATGAAGCACTACTACGACTACACATCATGTGAAAAGATACAGGCGGCGCAGCAATACTGCGACAGCCTATTCAAAAAGGAGAGAAAATAATGCATTTACAGGAAAAAACACTCACAAGCGACGTAAGATACGAGGGACCTATCTTCACTATAACTCACGACACCGCGGAGCTTGAAAACGGCAAGACCGCAGTCCGCGATGTTCTCCACCACCACGGCGGAGTATGCGTTATCCCCATAACCGAGAACAACGAGATCTTCCTCGTCAAGCAGTTCCGCTACCCATTCCAGACAGTAACAAGGGAAGTTCCCGCAGGCAAGCTTGAAAAGGGCGAGGACCACGCAGTATGCGGCAGACGAGAGCTTCTTGAGGAAACAGGCTATACCTGCTCCGAGTACGTGTATCTGGGAGAAATGCTCCCCACCCCTGCTTACAACAGCGAGGTAACTCATATGTACCTTGCAAAGGGACTTACATTCAGCAGTCAGAGCCTCGATCCAGACGAGTTCCTCGACGTGGAGCGCATTCCCCTTGCAGAGGCTGTAAAGCAGGTAATGGACGGCACTATCCGCGACGGCAAGACTCAGGTGACTATCCTGAAAGCCGCACGTATCTTAGGGATATAACAGGGGTATAAAAAAAGACCTGCCTTTCGGCAGGTCATGGTAAGTTTTCTGTTTTATTCCTCAGCCTCATCGGAATTGCTCTCTGCTTCCTCAGCTTCCATTACAGCAAGCTGTCTCTCGTAAGCCTCGAGGATAGTCTCCTCAAAGAGCTTTCTTGCAGAGGGTGAAATTGGGTGAACGATATCGCGGAAAACTCCGTTTTCGTCCTTGCGGCTGGGCATTGCCACGAAAAGTCTTTCGTCACCCTGTACGACCTTGATATCATGTACAGCCAGCATATCGTCGATAGTCAGGGATACTACCGCACGGAGCCTGCCCTCGGACATGATCTTTCTGATCTTTACATCTGTAATTTCCATAAGCTATTCTCCTTGTTTGTATTTTTATTTCTGTACAATAAAAATGTCGGCATTGAGCGTCAATAAAGTTTACTGTTATAACAGTAAGCTCAAACAGTAAGTAAACCTATAAACTATTATAACTTGTTTTTCGTAAAAATGCAAGCTATTTTGCAAAATAAAGGCGAAAATATTATTATTATTTCGTGTATATGCGGTGAAAACTGCATATTCTATCCTCAGCGTTGATAATCGGCAGCTTTACGCTACCGTCAGTATATCATTTATCTAAGAAAGGTGATCATTTTGGATATCAATATCTTAAACGGCAAAAAGCACATTCACTTCATCGGCATAGGCGGCTCGGGTATGTATCCCCTCGCTCAGATACTTCACTCACAGGGCTACTACCTGACAGGCTCTGACAACAACGAGACAGAAACTCTCGACGCAGTAAGAAAAATGGGTATCCCCGTATTCATCGGTCAGAGAGCCGAGAACATCGAGGGCGCAGACCTCATCGTACACACTGCCGCTATCATGGCTGACAACCCCGAGCTTGTTGCCGCAAGAGCAAGCGGAGTCCCCGTGCTGGAACGTGCAGACCTCCTCGGTATCGTAACGAGCTGGTACAGCAACGCTATCTGCGTTTCTGGTACTCACGGCAAGACCTCCACAACATCGATGATCACACAGATACTCTACACCGCAGGCGTTGACCTCTCCGCATATATCGGCGGAAAGCTCCCCTGCATAGGCGGAAGCGGAATTGCAGGCAAGAGCGATATCATGGTCTGCGAGTCCTGCGAGTTCGAGGATCACTTCCTTAAATTCTTCCCCGACATATCCGTTATACTCAACATCGACGCCGATCACCTTGACTACTTCGGAACACTTGAAAATATCATCAAGTCCTTCCATAAATTCAATGAGAACACCTCAAAGTGCATTATCGTAAACGGCTCTGACGCAAACTCCATGAAGTCTCTGGAGGGTATAAGCGGCAAGGAGATAATCACCTTCGGCAAGGACAGCTCCTGCGACTATTATCCCGAGAACGTAAAGCACGAGAACGGGCTCCTCACCACCTACGAAGCCATGTACAAGGGCGAAAAGCTGGGAACTGTAACTCTCCACGTTGCAGGAATACACAATGTCCTCAACTCTCTTGCAGCAGTTGCTGCTGCCCGTTATGTGGGCGTGGATTTCAAGTTCATACAGAAAGGTCTCGAGGACTTCCGCGGAGCTAAGCGCCGCTTCGAGAAGCTTGGCTTTGAAAAGGGTATAACCGTAGTTGACGACTACGCTCACCACCCAACTGAGCTTGAAGCTACTCTCAATGCGGCTATGGAGATGAACTTCAACCACGTATGGGCAGTATTCCAGCCATTTACATTCTCCCGTACCAAGCTCCTGCTGGACGACTTCGCAAGAGTATTACAGATACCCGACCACGCTGTTCTCACCGATATCATGGGCAGCCGTGAAAAGAACACCTACGGTATCTTCACACGCCACCTTGCAGAAAAGATACCGAACTGCATATGGTTCCCGCAGGACGAGTCCGCAGAGTGGACGGACGAGCGTAAGTATGCAAACTTCCAGCAGATATGCGACTATGTCTGCGAACACGCACAGGAGGGCGACCTCGTTATCACTCTCGGCTGCGGAGACGCCTACAAGATAGCAAAAATGATACTGAAAAAACTTTCGGAGGAGAAATAATATGCTGAAAGATAAGGAAATAGCGGTTTTCAACTATATAAAATCCCGTCTCAGCGACGGAATGTCCCCCTCTGTAAGAGAAATAATGGACGCTATGGGCTTCAAGTCCACGTCCACCGCACACCGCTACATAGAGACTCTCGTCCGCGAGGGACTCATCGAGAAAACAGGCAACCTCAACCGCACCCTGCGCCTGCCCAACAGCGGAACTATCTCTGTTCCCGTTATGGGTACAGTTACCGCAGGTCAGCCTATCACAGCCGTTGAGGACATCACAGGCTACATCGGATTTGAAGCTCCCGGTGTTGATCCGCAGGAGCTCTTTGCCCTGAAAATACGCGGCGAGAGCATGATAGACGCAGGTATCCTCGACGGGGATATAGTCATCGTAAAGCGCGTGAACTACGCTGAAAACGGCGATATCGTAGTTGCATTCATCGACCGCGAGGAGGCTACCGTAAAGCGCTTCTTCAAGGAAAAGGGACACTACCGCCTACAGCCCGAGAATCCAACTATGGAACCCATTATCGTGGACGAAGTAGAAGTTCTCGGCAAGGTAATAGGCTTGAAGAGATATTATTGAGCCATGTAGGGGCGGATATTATCCGCCGGTTAGGAGAGTTTCAGATATGTTTATCCCAGAAATACCAGAAAACAGCCTTACCGCTGAAATAACCGAGATAGTCGGTCTGTGCTGGAAACTCGAAAACGACTATGAGTTCAACTTTGCTCCGCCTGTGACCGAAAGCAAAATCAGCAAATGGGAGCAGAATCATGATATCTGTCTCCCCGAACAGGTAATGGAATGGTTGGGCTTTACAAATGGCTGTACCATTGCCTATGACAGGATTTTCCCACTTGAACGCTTTATAGTCGGACATGAACAGTTTCCCAATGACCTTGTTATAATAGGTGTGACACATGATGAGTCACTGTGCTTCTCAAGAAACAGCGGCGAGATAGTAAGGTACAGTCTCCGCGAGACAAGAAGATACTATGATTTCAGAGATTTTCTCAACAGTACACTTATAAGGTCGCTGAAAAAAGGCTAATTAGGAGCGGATAATATCCGCCCACTGCAACGGGACGCCGTCCCATACTAATCACTGACAACTAACCACTAAAAATAAATATTTTTTAAAAAACACTTCCCTTTTTGCGAAAAATAGTGTATAATGTAAGTTGGTTCAAAATATACCACAGAAAGGACGATGCAAATGCTTAATGAAGTAAAAGTTATCATCTGCGGTAAGGAGTACAAAATAAAGACCGCAGAAGCTCCTAACTACGTTTTTGCTCTCGCAAGAGCACTTGAAACCAAGATAAACGAGATCACCGCAGCAAGCGGCTCTTCGCCGTATGCTGCTTCAATAATGGTGTCGCTGGCTCTCCTCGACGACCTCAACAAGGCTAACCAGCGCCTTGACAATATCCGCGACCAGACTAAGGAGTACGTTGACGAGGCTGGCAGAACACGTATCGAGCGCGACGCTGCACAGAAGGAGATAGAAGTACTCAAGTCCAAGATAATCCAGCTTGAGAATATGGTCAAGCTCAAGCAGCTCAGCGACAGCATTTAATGAAGCCTACCGAGATACTGGCTCCTGCAGGCAGCATGGAAACTCTCCGTGCGGCTCTCCGCGCAGGCGCAAATGCCGTATATATCGGCGGCAAGCGCTTCTCGGCGCGAAGCAGCGCCACAAACTTCTCACTTGACGAGATAGAGGAGGCTGCAAGGCTGTGCCACAAATACGGCGCAAAGCTGGACTTAGCCGTGAATACGGTCATTTCCGACGGTGAAGCCGAGGACTTCTGCCGTTACATAAAGGCTGCCGCAAAATGCGGAGTTGACGCCTTTATCGTACAGGACTGGGGCTGTGCGGCTCTGATACGCCGCTGTGTTCCCGACGCAGTGCTCCACTGCTCTACTCAGATGTCGGTGCATACCGCAGCAGGCGCTGAAATGCTCAGAAAGCTGGGCTATGCAAGAGTTGTTCCTGCCAGAGAGCTTGACAGGGAGACTATTTCCCGTATCTGCGATTTAGGCATAGAGACTGAGATATTCGTTCACGGCGCGCTGTGTATGTCCGTTTCGGGACAGTGCTATATGTCGGCGATGATAGGTTCGCGCTCCGCTAACCGCGGCGGCTGCGGACAGGCTTGCAGACTGCCCTTTTCCGCTGTCGGAAACAGGGACAAGGCTGCACTTTCGCTGAAAGACCTGTCGCTTCTCCCCTATGCCCGTGAGCTTGCGGACATGGGCGTGGACTCATTCAAGATAGAGGGACGCATGAAGCGCCCCGAGTATGTGGCTTCCGCAGTACATGAGCTGAAAGCGGCTCTTGACGGAGAAGCTCCCGATATGAAGCTCCTGCGCGGCGTGTTCTCACGCGGCGGCTTCACAGACGGCTATTTTACAGGCAAACGGCAGGATATGTTCGGAGTCCGCGAAAAGGACGACGTTATCTCCGCCCATGAGCTTATCCCCAAGATACACGAGCTCTACCGCTTCGAGGGCAAGGCTTATACAGCCGATTTCCACGCTGTCATAAAAGAGGGACAGCCTGTGGTGATAACTGCTGTATGCGGCGATGTTTCGGCTTCTGCACAGGGAGATGTTCCCGAAAAGGCGCTGAATCGCCCTACTGACTGTGATACTCTAACGAAACAGCTCTCAAAGCTGGGCGACACGGTATTCAGCTTCGGTAAGCTTACTGCCGATATTGACGAGGGACTTATAGTCCCCGCAGGCAAGCTCAACGAGCTGCGCAGAACTGTCACCGAAAAGCTGACAGAGCTTATCATAGAAAAGAATACTCCAAAATATACTATTTCCGATTTCAAGCCATTTCTGACGGCTATAGCTCCCTCTGAAAGGACTAAACTGCCGTTAAGGACCTACTGCTGCACACCAGAGCAGGTATCGGCGGCGGCTGAGCTGTCGGAGTACGTAATAGTTCCCGAGAACATCATCAGCGAGGAAATGCTCGGCGGCGTGGATAGTTGCAAGATAATCGCTGCTCCGCCCCGTTTCATAACCGACGAGAACGGGCTCAGGAAAAGACTTGAACAGCTGAAGGCTATGGGCATAGACAGGCTTTACTGCCACACTCCCGACTGTATAGCTATGGGAAAGGAGCTTGGCTTTAAGCTCCATGGCAGCTTTACTCTGAATGCGTTCAACTCCTACAGCGTAAAAATACTGAGTATCCTCGGACTTGAGGACTGCGTATTCTCAGTGGAGGCTACTCTGGAGCAGATAGCGGATATCGTTCCGAATATGCCGCTGGGAGCTGTAGTCTACGGCAGGCTCCCTCTTATGCTGACGAGAAACTGTCCCATAAAAAATGAAGTGGGCTGCGGTAAATGCACAAAAAAGCTCATTGACCGCACAGGCAGGGAGCTCCCCGTAGTCTGTACAAGGGATTACGCCGAGGTGCTCAATGCGGACAGGCTATGCATGACGGACAGACTTGACGAAATACGCAATATATCCTTCGGCGTGGTCTATCTCTCGGACGAGACCGCCGAGGAGGTGCGCTCCGCGCTCAGCGGACGCAAGCCGCAGGGAAACATCACCCGCGGACTTTACTACAGAGGTATACAATAATGAAACTTACCTTTAAAAAGCTTGATCCGAGGGCGGTCATCCCCTCTCGGGCTACAAGCGGCAGCGCAGGTCTTGACCTTTGCGCCTGCCTTGACGCTCCCGTGACTATCGAAGCAGGAGAGATAAAAATGATCCCCCTCGGTATCACTGCCGAGCCTGACCGTGAGGACATCGCGCTGCTCATCTATCCGCGCTCGGGACTTTCGTCGAAATACGGCGTCTCCCTTGCAAACTGCGTGGGCGTGGTGGACAGCGACTACCGCGGAGCATGGTTCGTGCCCCTGATAAATCACGGCAAGGAGCCCTTTACCGTTGAGCACGGTATGCGTATAGCTCAGCTTATCCCTACAAGTATCTTAATGCCCGAGATCGAGGTCAGCGACCAACTCTCTGAAACAGAGCGCGGTGCAGGCGGCTTCGGTTCGTCAGGCATTTGAAATATGAATAACAAAAGATTGGAGATATTATTATGAAAAAGACACTCTACTTTTTGCTTCTTCTCATCTGTGCCTGCGTTCTCGGCGGAGTTCTCGGCAATGTAGCCTCAGGCTCTTTCGCATGGCTTGGCTATTCCAGAAGCTTTGCCCTGAACCTTGACAAGTTCATCGACACCGATATCCTTGTGCTTACATTCGGTATCTCAATGAGCATAAGCGTTGCACAGGTAATTTTCATCGCTATAGCTATCTATGCTTACATAAAGACTGCTCCTAAGGTGATCTCAGGTTAATAACCGCTGTTTATCGTCCTTTTCGACAGTTTTTTATCACCTTGCCGCGTCTAAGTTACCGTATTACACTAAAAACGCGGATATGGGAAATTTCTTGTGATTTTTTCTTGTACATATTTCCCGATAGTGATATAATTATCTTATGTGCCCTTGCAGATACGCATACCAAAGCTCTGCTCCCTGCGTATCGGGCAGTTATATCACATAAACTGTGATATAACTCACTTTGAATGTAATTTATAGAAATATAGCAAAATTTAAGGAGCTGCAAAATGTTTACTAAAGATATTGGCATTGACCTCGGTACTGCTAATACCCTTGTATATATGAGGGGAAAGGGTATAATAATAAGAGAGCCCTCAGTAGTTGCCGTAAATACCAGAACGGATAAATGCCGCTACGTCGGTAAGGAAGCCAAGGACGTCATCGGACGCACCCCAGGCTCTATCGTTGCCGTAAGACCGCTTAAAGACGGCGTTATCGCCGATTTTGACATTGCCACCACCATGCTTCAGGAATTTATAAGAAAGGCTCTCAAGGGCACTTTCTTCACAAAAGCAAATGTCATCATATGTATCCCCTCGGGCGTTACTGCTGTTGAGAGACGTGCTGTCCGCGAATCCTGCAAAAAGGCAGGCGCCAACAACGTTCTCATCATCGAGGAGCCTATGGCTGCCGCTATCGGCGCAGGTCTCCCCACCAACGAGCCCGCAGGCAGCATGATAGTTGATATCGGCGGAGGCACCAGTGAGGTTGCCGTTATATCTATGGGCGGTATCGTTGCTTCACGTTCAGTCAGATGTGCAGGCGATGAGTTCGACGCGGCTATCATCAACTATATCAAGAAGAAGTACAACCTCCTCATCGGCGAGCGTACTGCCGAGAATATCAAGCTTGATATCGGCTCTGCTTTCCCAAGCGAAAAGGAGGAATCTCAGGAGATAAAGGGAAGAAATCTTCTCAACGGTCTCCCAGAGAATATAACCGTTACCTCTGCGGAGATACGCGACGCTCTCGTTGAGCCCCTTTCAAGAGTCATCGACGCTATCAAGTCAACTCTTGAGGAAACTCCTCCCGAGCTTTCCGCAGACATCATCGACCACGGCATTACCCTTGCAGGCGGCGGCGCTCTGCTCCGCGGTCTTGACAAGCTCATAAACCGCGAGACAGGTATGCCTGTGTATATCGCGGAGTACCCGCTGGACTGCGTTGCCGAGGGTACTGGCAAGATACTGGAAAATATCAGCGATTATCAGGACGCTCTCACTGAAAACGTCAAGTACTATTAAGGAGAGGCTCCATGCGTGATTTTTTGAAAAGCACCAGATTCAAGGTCATGGTCGGTTTTCTCGCCTTTCTTGTGGGCATGATGGTTTATGCCGTCACAAGAGGCGGCTATTCCGTTTCGGGAGCTTCCTTCATCAACACAGTGACCAAGCCGTTCCGCGCAGCTTCAAACAGCATAAGCCGTAAAATGGAGCACACCGTGGATAAGCTCGCCAACGCGGATAAGTATATTGAGGAAAACGAAAGGCTCAAAAAGCAAATAGGCGAGCTCAATGCTCAGCTCACCGAATACGACGCTATAAAGGCAGAAGTCGAGGAGCTCCGCAAGTTCGTTTCCATAAAAGAGGAGCATGAGGACTATATGCTTTCTCAGCCCTGCAAGGTGCTGGGCTATGTGACCAACGATCCCTTCAAGTCCTTTACTATCGACAAGGGCTCGGCAGACGGTATCCTCGTAAACTGCCCCGTTGTAACCTCAGAGGGACTTGTGGGTATCACCGTTGAAGTGTCAAAGCACGTTTCCACTGTAAGAACCATACTCTCCCCTGACCTTTCCGTAGCCGCTGTGGCTTCATCTTCCAATGCCGACCAGGGCATTATCGAGGGCAATGTGCTCTCCTCCGAAAGCGGTCAGACCAAGCTCATTCACGTTCCCAAGAAGAACAAGCTCAAGCGCGGCGACCTTATGATAACCGCAGGAAACAGCGGTCTCTTCCCAAAGGATTACCCCATAGGCACTATCTTAGAGATAGGCTTCGACTCCAACGGGCTTTCCGTTTGTGCCGATATACAGCCATGTGTGGACGTAAACCGTCTTACCTCTGTCATCGTTATAACCGATTTCAGCGGCAAGAAGGAGGACGAAGAGAATGAGGATTAGAACTACCCGTGAGCAGCATATCCTGCGCTTCAAGACCACTCTGCGCTGGGTACTGTATTATCTGCTCATTTTCGTAAGCTTCATCATCATGACCTCGGGCACTCTTTACAAGCCCATGATACTTGTTCCCCTCAGTATCGGCATTGCCATAAACAACAATATGTACGGCTCAGCCGTTACGGGAGCTGTATGCGGCTTTCTTACCGATATCTGCTGCGGCAAGCTTTTCGGCTACAACGCCGTTGTGCTCACTTTCTTCTGTATATTGGCAAATCTGCTCTTTGAGCTCTATCTCAAGGACCGTTTCATAAACTACATGATAATCACCACCGTGGTATCATACATACAGTGCTGGCTGGACTATAAATTCTACTACCAGATATGGGAGTACGAAAACGTGGGACGCATATTCGTCAGAGTCTCACTTAGAGTCTGGATATACACTGTAATATCGGCGGTCTTTGTGTATCTTGTGCTGAAGCTCGTGAACCGCTTCCTCATGCCGAGGGAACACCTCACTATCGAAGAAGCGATAAATACCAATATTCAGTCAGAAAACAGAAGATAATATCCGAGACCGCACCCTAAAAGTGCGGTCATAATCATACGGGAGACCGTAAAGGAGGCAGACTTTTTGAAAGGATTTGCAGAAAACCTGAAATCTATCATAATCATACTGCTGGTAGTGCTCCTTGCTCTGCTGAGCTCGCTGAGACTTATGAAGATACAGGTAGTCGGCGATAAGGATATAGGCACTCCCCAGCTCTATGAGCCTGGTACTCTCACATACAAAAAGGGTATCAAGGCTACCCGCGGAGAGATAATCGACTACGACGGAAATGTCATAGTCACCAACGATTCACGCACAGACCTTGTGCTTCAAATGGCGTTCTTCCCTACTGACCTTCAGGAGGGCAACAAGGCTCTTCTCGGTATTTACAGAGAGCTTGAAAAGCACGGCTACAAGTTCAAGGAGAGCATACCCGTATCCTTTACAAAGCCATATATATTCATGTCAAGCGACACCGAGGAGCTCATTTCAGACCTTAACCTCAACGTGTACGCTACTGCTGAAAACTGCATAGACAAGCTCATATCCGACTATGAGATAGATGAGAAGTACACCGACGAGGAAAAGCGTATCATCGCAGGTATGCGCTATCAGATGATAGACAAGGACTTCTCATACAGCAACGACCTGCTCCTTGCAGAGGGCGTTGACGAACAGACCGTCATCGACATGAAGGAGCTGGGCAACTTCTACCGCGGCATCGAGGCTGTTGACGCCTCCGAAAGAAAGATAGTCCGCGGCGATATACTCCCCCATGAGATAGGCACGGTAGGTCCTATCTACGCCGAGGAGTACGACGAGCTGAAATCCAAAGGCTACAGCTACAACGATATCCTCGGAAAGAGCGGTATCGAAGCCGCTATGGAGACTCCTCTCCGCGGCATAAACGGCGAGGAGCAGATAGCCGTCAAGGACGGCGTTGTCCGCGATGTAAAGACTATAACCGAGGCTACCTCGGGCGAAACTGTAAAGCTCACAGTAAACGGAGCTTATCAGATAAAGCTCCAGAATATACTGGATAACTTCCTCAACAACACATTCCCTGCCATAAATCCGAATCCAAGCGTGCTGAAAGGAAACTGCGGCGCTATATGCGTCCTCGACGCTAAAACAGGCGCTGTAAAGGGCATGGCTACAGCTCCCACATACAACCTCAAGGACTACGTGGAAAACTACGAGTACTTCCTCGAAGCAAAGGATACTCCCCTTGTGAACCGATGCAGCTACGGTCTTTACAGACCTGGTTCAACATTCAAGACCATTACCGCTACGGCAGGTCTCAACGAGGGTGTTGTAACAGGCGGTACTCCTCTGGTCTGCAACATGGGCTATGACTTCTACGGCACACATTACTCCTGTACGGGACTTCACGGCAATATCACCGTAAGACGCGCTATCGAGGTATCATGCAACTCATATTTCTACGAGCTGTCACGTATGCTGGGTATCGACAAGATAACCGAATACGCCAAGATGTACGGTCTGGGCTCTCATACAGGCATCGAAACAGGCGACGCAGAGGGCTATCTCTGTAACCCCGAGACCTTCAAGGAGCACGGTCAGGAATGGTACGTCGGATACGTTATACAGGCAGGTATCGGTAACCAGGACTGCGGTATGACTCCTCTGCAAATGGCTGTAGTTGCCAATACTATCGGCAACCGCGGCGTGAGATACCAGCCATATCTCGTTGACAGCTATTACAGCTACGGCTCGGGAAATCTTATCAAAAAGACCGAACCCGTCATCGCAAACAAGATAGAGATAAAGACTCCCGACCTCTATGATTATATAGTAGGCGGTATGATAGACGCTTCACACAGTATGCCTGCGAGATATTCTCTCAGCGACTTAGGCTTCGACGTGGCTATCAAAACAGGTACTCCTCAGACAGGACGAAACCTCAATGAGCAGAACTCATTCTTTATCGGCTTTGCTCCAGCAAACGATCCCGAGATCGCTTTTGCAGGCGTTATCGAGAGCGGTGAGTATGCAAAATATATGATAAGAGACCTTATCCTCGCTTATCAGGAGTGCTACGGACTTAACGGCGTTAAGCCCACAAAGCAGAAGCTCCCCGAGGAATGGCGTCCCGTGCTTACCACAACTTCTACAACGACTACCACTACGACCACTACTACAGTTACTACCATAACCATGGCAGAGGACGTTACTGCGGCATATACCGAGCCCCAGACTGAGGCTCCCTATGAGCAGCCGTGGACTCCTCCGACAGAGCCGTGGACAGCTCCTGTGACCATACCGACGGAACCTGCAACTCCGCCCTTTGATCCCAATGCATATGCTACAGAGGGACATCAGGAGCCTGTTACAAACTGACAAAAAGCCGATGTGATAAACTTTAATACTCATATAGAAGCTTATGCTTATTTATGGGGGAAACCTTTCTGATGTAAGATGTGATTAACGCAGAAAGGTGAAAAACAAATCGAATAGGATAAAAGCTGATATTTACAATTATGTAGATATCAGCTTGTTTTTATATAAATCTGTTGATTTATATGTAAAATTATGGTAAAATGTTCTTAACGGATCTCGCATCGGAGGTATCACACCATGACTGGAAATGAACAGAAAAAAGCAGCGAAGGAATTTGCTGAACGTTGGAAGGGACGCGGCTACGAAAAGGGCGAGTCCAATCTCTTCTGGATAGATTTACTTACGCACGTTTACGACGTTGATAATATCGCCGACTTCATTAGATTTGAAGATCAGGTACATATAGACAAGAGCACAGGTTTTATTGACGGATATATCGCTGCTACCAAAGTAATGATCGAGCAGAAAAGTATCGGCAAGAGCCTGACTGCGCCTATCCTGCAATCAGACGGAAGTAAGCTCAATCCGTTTCAGCAGGCTAAGCGCTATATAGTTGAGCTTCCTGTTGACAAGCACCCACGCTGGGTAATAACTTGTAATTTTGCCGAGTTCCTGATATATGACATGAACAAGCCTAACGGTGAGCCGGAGCGCATTTTGCTCAAAGATTTGCCGAAGGAATACTACCGCTTGCAGTTCCTCGTTGAGCAAAAGTCAGAAATGCTCAAAAAAGAGGAGCAGATTTCCATTGACGCAGGCGAACTTGTCGGCAAGCTGTACAATGCGCTCATAAAGCGGTACAAGAATCCAGAAAGCCCCGAAACGTTAAAAAGCCTCAATATGCTTTGCGTAAGACTCGTTTTCTGCCTGTACGCTGAGGATTCGCAGATTTTCCCGAAGCATGAGATGTTCGGCCAGTACCTCAAACAATTTCCGGTAAAGGAAGTTCACAGGAAGCTCCGTGAACTGTTCAAGGTATTGGATATGACACAGGAGCAGCGTGACGAGTACGATCCGTATATGGACGATGAGCTTGCAGCATTCCCATACGTTAACGGTGGGCTGTTCGCTGACGAGAAGATAGAAATCCCGCCATTTACCGATGAAATAGTTGATATACTTGTAAATAAGGCAAGTGCAGGCTTTGATTGGGCTGAGATATCCCCGACCATTTTTGGAGCGGTGTTCGAGTCAACATTAAATCCTGAGTCAAGGCGTACAGGCGGTATGCACTACACGTCTATCGAGAATATCCACAAAGTGATTGACCCGCTGTTCCTTGACGAATTGCGAGAGGAATTTGCCGAGATAAAGGAAGTGAAACAGAGTAAAAACGGCGTAAGCAAGGCAAAACTTCTCAATAATTTTCATAACAAGCTCAGTTCACTGACGTTTCTTGACCCTGCTTGCGGAAGCGGAAACTTCCTTACTGAGACCTATCTATCGCTTAGAAAAATCGAAAATGAGCTCATAAGCATTGAGCATGACCTTATCTCAGGACAGCAGATGTTGAGCACCGAATTTGACCCTATAAAGGTCAATATCAACCAATTTTATGGTATCGAGATAAACGATTACGCTGTTGCTGTTGCCAAAACTGCGTTGTGGATAGCTGAAATACAAATGCTTCAAAAGACACAGGAACTGCTGCCCGACCATGATTTTGAGCCTTTACCATTGAATGCTAATTACAACATAACTGAGGGCAACGCTCTGCGTGTTGATTGGGAGAGTGTTGTTCCGAAGGACAAACTCAATTATATTATGGGTAATCCGCCTTTTGTTGGTAAAAAAGAACAGACCAAAGAGCAAAAACAAGAGTTAGTTGATACATTCGGGAATAAAGTGAAAGGTATCGGCAATCTTGATTATGTGACTGGTTGGTATAGAAAGGCATTTGATTTACTTGAAAGCAGCAGTATAAAAGCGTCTTTTGTATCAACAAATTCCATTACACAAGGCGAGCAAGTGCCTATATTTTGGAAAGAACTTATTAAATTAGGAGTTTGCATTAACTTTGCTTATTCTACTTTCCGCTGGGACAGTGAGGCAAGCCTAAAGGCGCACGTTCATTGTGTAATAATAGGATTTAGTTGTACAGAAGAAAAAGTGAAAAAATTGTATTCGTCTGATAGAGTACAATTAGTTGATAACATAAATCCTTACTTGGTAAACGCTCCGACAGTTTTGATAAACAGTCGAAGCAAGTCTATTTGTAGCGATACACCACAAATTTATTATGGAAGTATGCCGATTGATGACGGACATCTGATTTTAAATAATGATGATGTTCAGACATTACTAAAAGAAAATGCCGATAATAAACGCTATATTCGTAAATATGTTGGCGGTGCCGAATTAATAAAAAACAAAGACCGTTGGTGTTTGTGGCTTGTAAAAGCCTCTCCTAAAGACTTGCAAAAATCACCAATAATAAAAGAACGAATAAGGTTAACGGCAGAGTTTAGAAAGTCCAGCGATAGACCTCAAACGCTTGCTCTTGCAGATACTCCCTCATTATTTGGAGAAATACGTCAACCAGATACCGATATGATTGCTATTCCAAAAGTTTCTTCTGAAAATAGACGCTATATCCCTATTTCATATGTTTCACCTGAAGTAATTGTGAATGGCAGTGCTTTAATTATCCCTAATGCTTCGTTATATCACTTTGGTGTCTTAATTTCAAATGTTCATATGAGTTGGATGAGGACAGTTGCAGGAAGAATGAAAAGTGACTATCAGTATTCGGGGAGTGTAGTATACAACAACTTCCCATGGTGTTCTCCAACAGCCGAGCAAAAGGCAAAAATAGAAAAAACAGCACAGGCTATCCTCGATGCCAGAGCGCTCTATCCCGACAGCTCCCTCGCCGACCTCTACGACGAACTGACCATGCCTATCGAACTCCGCAAGGCTCATCAGGCTAACGATAAGGCTGTCATGGAGGCTTACGGCTTCTGGGGCAAGCTCAACACCGAGAGCGAGTGTGTGGCGGAGCTGATGAAGATGTATCAGAAACTTACGGAGGGAAAATGATGAATTTGAATGATTATTTGCTTGTTAAAGCATTTGAATCTGCTAAATATAGAGATCAGTTCAACAATGGTGACATTTATCTTAGCAGTACCACTAAATATTGGAAATTAGAAAACGCCTTTCAGCAAGACAGAGAGGGCGGCGTGTTTCAGCAGGAAGGCAAAGGCTTTTTACTTAAAACAAATGGCAGTTTCCCAAAAATACTGGCAAATTCCTCTACGGTTGATGATGTCTTGAAGAATCTGGCTTCGGAAAGCGCAGGGGAAGTGCTTGCAGAAACTGCTGATTTCTCACTAAGGTTAGAAGGATATTTATGCTGTTTCTATCTACTGCCCAAAAGTGCGATTTCTTTTACTCAGAGCACGCTGTCAATAACTTCAGAACAAGAACTCAAGGATATCACTGAGTTCCTAAACAGGTATCTGAGTGAATCACAAACCCATGATTTTTATGTAAGCATATATGATGCGGCTATCTTTTGCAATATATTCTTCAAGGCTATGAATGAAAAAGGCTATAAGATAGCCTATGGACAAGTGGAGTATAAAAATATTGATGAAGCAACCAAGGTAGCGCTATACCAAAAAGGCGATGGTTATTCTATTCTTTTCACAAAGCCTACTAAGTACAGCTATCAAAAAGAGTTTCGCATCTTCCTAAGTAAACCGAATGAACCGGCTAAAGATCATGTTACTGAAAATGGGATTGATGTGGAAAAGAGTAGATTCGGGAGTCTTGATTACGCGTATTTGTGCCCAAAAAGCAATCCTAAAGGAATCACAACTGATGAGTGAAATCTTATGATGATAATCTGAAGTATTACGTTGAAAATCATCTTAATGTATATATATTTCTCTTGCTGAGAAAGTGAGGTTAGTCTATGGAAAACGTTAAATATCAAGTATTTATTAGCTCAACATATAAAGATCTAATTGAAGAAAGACGTAAAGTTCTTGATGTTCTGCTCATGGCAGACTGTATTCCTGCTGGAATGGAAGCATTTGTTGCAACTGATCTCGAACAATTTGAAGTAATAAAGAAGGTAATTGACTATTGCGATTATTATGTTTTAATAATCGGTAAACGATATGGCTCGATATCACTTGAAACAGATATTAGCTATACCGAAATGGAATATGACTATGCAATATCGAAAGGTATACCAGTTTTAGTATTTGCTTTGGATGAGAGTGTTAAGTTACCTAAAGAAAAGGTTGACAGCGATCCTCTTCAATTATTAAAACTAAAAAAGTTCCGTGAAAAAGCGATGACTAATAGAATGGCAACTATATGGCGTACTCCCGATGAGCTAATTGGTCATTTAGCTATATCAATAATGAAAGCTAAATCGGAAATTAAAAGACCAGGTTGGCAAAGAGCTGTTAACTACGATGAAGCTTCATTAAGAAGGACTATTATGGATTTACAATCAGATAATGAACAGCTCCGCAAAGATATATCAGAAAAACAAAGTATAATAGATTCGCTGATGGAACAAAACGATTTAGCATTTGAAAACTGTACTATCAACTTTGATTATTATTACTATAAAACAGCGTATTCTGGCAGCAAATCAAAGAATGAAAAAGTTTCTGAACATAAAGAAATACCCTTAACTGAACTTTTCAAAGTTATTTCATTAGAGATGCTTGATGTTGCGGTGTCAGAGGGAAAAATTGTGAAAGCAATAAAATCCATACTGTTTTGTAAAGATAGCAATTTATATTTTAACGATTCGCAGGTAATAAAGCGGGTTTTAATGCAGTTATCAGAGTTAAAACTTATCTATTCATTTTGGAGTGATAGTAAGAATACATTATTTTGGGATTTAACAGAAAAGGGAGAGAAGTTGAGAAACGATTTTCTTCTGATTCGTAATCAGCAACAATCAAATGAAGGTGAATAAAAAGAAACTCAATTGTACAGCACAGTGATAATAATAGTATAATATCATCAATATGTAGTAACGGTTGAGGTTGGTGAAGGACTAAGGACGGCAAAACATTGCATGAACTTGAGGAACAGAAATTATTGAATGATAATAGTTAACATTTATGCCCTCAGTGCTTGCTGAGAGCATAATTTTTCTATTTTGCTAAAAGAACAAATTTTCGATTTTCTATTGACATCCGACATAAAGTGTGCTAAAATAGCATTAGCCAAACAAGAACGTTCATTCTATACATACACTTAAACCTTCTGCCGAAAGGAAAATGTTATGAGAGTGAACAAATATCACACGCATGACGAAATGAGCGTTCTTGAATTGGAAACGCCGCTCCAGAGTTATAAGGAGGAACTTGGTCAGGAAGCATACGCACAGGCAACAGAGTTTTATAAGTCTGATGAATGGAAGAAGGTCAAGCGCGATCATCTTAATTCAGACAGACGATACTACGAGAACAGAAAGGCTTGCAGTCTTGATGAGTATAGTGAGTGGGAAAACGCTAAAGCAAGAAAGAAACGTTTTGAGAAACCTTCAACTGTTGTTCTTCATGCTGAGCAAAAGCTCACTAACGGATTTGATGATTTATTCGACGATCCGGTTCTCAAAGAGGCTGTGGAAGTTCTCACAAAGAAACAGTACAGTGTGCTGTATTGTTCATTCAAGAGTGATCTTGATACATATGAAATTGCGGAAAGAATGGGTACAACTGTAAGAGCGGTGCAGGATCTTCGCCGACGAGCTTTGGACAAACTTCGTGATGAATATATCTCGCTCTATGAAGAAGCCAAAGCCTTCGGTTATCCGGGATTAGTCAGCTACAACTATAAACGGATACTGAAACTGTTTGAACAGTGTAAGATCATCTTTTCGCAAAACGAATCGCCTGACGCATCTTCTATTCAACCAAATACTTCTAATAACGATCCGGCGGCGTAAACCTTTCCCCACAGCATTGCTGTGGGGATTTTTCTTTTCAACTGATTGGTAAAGATTACTAAAGACAATATATCATCAAGCCATCTGATTGTGAAACTCTACAAAGATTTTGCTTGTATAATTCAACATCTTCGTTTTTGCTTTCTCCTATCGGTATATATATGAAGGCAGTCCTCTCTCTGCTAATAATAGCGTGTCGGTAGTAACGGTAGAAACGTTACCGTCACGCAGGCGCTGCCCGACAACTCACGAACGTCTATATAGCTTCATCTGCTGGGCGTGTCGGTAGGCTTCCGTGTCGGTAGTTTTACTGTCACGGCTGAGTTACTGTCACGCACAAAAGCGCCCATTTTTGCCGCCGATACAGGAATCGGGTAGTTATCCCACCTATGCCCACAAAAGCGATTGTGACGCAATGTCGAGCGAGTGTGGCGGCATTGGCATAAGGAGAAAACTACCGCTGACGGAGCAGTACCGGCAACGAAAGTATGAAATGCCAGCATCGCATTCGGCAGTCCGCCGAACGCTTGCTGGTCGGGGAGTGCCCCGAACCCCCTCTCAAAAATCGCATAAGGAAAGGAGAAATATCACAATGAGAAAACGAAACCGGACGATCACTATCCGCTGTACCGATGACGAGTACGAGCGTATACACAACAAGGCTCAGCGGCATAAGCTGTCCCTCAGTGACTTCGTTCTCAGGTCGGCGCTGGACAAGAAAATCGTCGTAGCAGACGGGCTGGACGAGGTAGCAAAGCAGCAGAAAGCTATCGGGCGAAATCTCAATCAGATAGCAATGCTGGCGCACGAAGGACGGCTTCATTCTGTCCGACTGGACGAGCTGTTGGAGCAGCACAAGGTAGTTACCCAAGCAGTCTGCGACATAGCAAAGGTGGTGAAGTGATGCCCATAATCCATTTTATCAACAACAAAACTCAAACCGCTGGCGGAATGAAAAACGTCCTTAATTACGTCAGCAGAAAGGAAAAGACCGTGTCAGAGGACAAGCGTTTTGTGACCGGAGTCAACTGCTCGCCCGAGACAGCACTCGATGAAATGACAGCGACTAAGAACCTGTACCACAAAAACGACGGACGGCTCTACTATCATCTGGTGCAGAGCTTTCCGAGCGGATATGAGATTGAGCCTGAACTTGCACACAAAATTGCAGTGGAGCTCGCAGAGAAAGCGTTCAACAAATACGAAGTTGTAGTCGCAACTCATATTGACAGAGAGCATATCCACAGCCACTTGGTGATGAACTCTGTCAGCTTCGAGGACGGAAAGAAGTATCATTCCAACAAGGAAAGCGTTGAACAGCTGATGAAGCTCAGCGATGAGATCTGTCGGCAGTACGGCGTTCATGTCCTCGATGCTCCCAAGAAGAAAATGAATAAGGACTTCCTCTCTGACAGCGAGTACAGGTCAGCCAAGCGCGGCGAGAGCTTCAAATGGGAGCTGTTGAACGTCATAAACCAAGTCATGAAGAAAGCCAAAAGCAAGAATCAGTTCCGCTACTTAATGAAACAGCAGGGCTACGATGTGCGGTGGGAGGACAACCGAAAGTATATTACCTACACTTGTCCTAATGGCAGAAGATGCCGTGACAATAAGCTTCACGGTGACAAGTATAGAAAGGAGAATATGGAGTATGAATTCAAAGCAAGAAGAATTGCAGCAGATGTACGACAAGGAATTGTCGGCAGCGACGGACACTCAGCCGACAGTGGTGGTGCTCGATTCCAACTGGAGAGCACTGATAGAATTGAACAGGCTGATGTCGCAGGAGCAGTTGGAGATACTCACCAGACTCTCGGTGCTGGCGACGAAAGCCGAAACAGAACAGGTGCTGAAAACAGTACGTTCCGAGCAGAGAGATACCATAGCGACCTGTCGGGAGCTGCTGAATCAGGCAGAAGAACTGTCGGAAACAGCGACGGCTCAACTGGAGAAAGCAACAGCGGACCTGTCCTCACAGGCTGGGAAGTTGAACGAGGAATATGGATCGAAGCTGAAAGAGCTCGACGAGTACAAGCACAAGCTAAGATCAAAAGCAGTCAAGTGGATAGTGATCTCGCAGTCGGTATTGATAGCATTGTCGGCGGCGTTACAGCTATGGCTTCGATGATTGATGACGAGCCTGCTGAGGATACCGAGTACGCACGTGAGCACGTTGACAACAAGGCACTTGCCGAGGAACGAGAGCGTAAAGAAGCTCTCGGAATACACATGGGATAGTCCTGTGAGGTGTGCTTTGTTTCAACAGTCAGTTTTCGTCAGGTCTGGTGAATGGATTTCAACAGAGCGATGTGGTATGATTGTTGGTCGGGAGGTGACCGCGGCGATGAAGTTGCAGGATCTATACTACGGAAACGTCATACCGTGTCAGCACGACGTGAGGCAGGAATCAGACTACGCAAAACGAAGTCTGGAGCTCCTCGAGATGTGCAACACACTGGAGAAAAGGCTGTCGGCTGACGACAAGAAACTACTGAACGACATAACGGATATGCAGGGAATGCTGTCCGAGACAATGGTAGCGGAGAGCTACATACAGGGGTTCCGTGACTGCGCTGAACTGATAATAGACGTGATGTTCGGCAGGAGCGAGAACCTGAAATAGTATCATAGTAAACATAATGATGAGGGTACGGTGAATGCCGTACCCATTAATTTTAGTAAAGGAATGATGAAGATGAACAACGCAAATCACATAGGAATCAATAATTATACAGATAAAAGGAGAACGATAATCATATGGCAGAAAATAAAAGATGGCTTTACGATGAAAAGAAAATCACTATTGAGGGAAAGACATTTGAGGTGACATTGGCATTTCCTCTTCCCGAAGATGTGACCGAAACTGCTTACGACAAGATGAAACAGCTGATAAATAAAGGAAAAGAAAGCTGAAAAAGGTCTGGACTTTCGAGCCGAATAGTGATATACTGTGGTTGTATCCTATTCGGTTTGATTCCAGAAGCACAGCTTCGGAACAGGAGGATATATGAAAACAGAATCAAACACGAATCAGATAACAGCACTGTACTGCCGCCTGAGCCAAGAGGATATGCGTGCAGGAGAGTCGCTGTCAATAGAAAATCAACGACTTATGCTGAAAGACTACGCTGAAAAGAATGGCTTCCGCAATTGCCAATATTATATCGATGACGGTTACAGCGGAGTTGATAATACTCGTCCTGAGTACGTTCATATGCTCGATGATGTACAGAATGGACTCGTGGGTACAGTCATTGTAAAAGACCAGTCGAGACTTGGACGCGACCATTTGGAAACGGACAGGCTCATGGAATTGGTATTTCCAGCATATGATGTTCGCTTCATTGCGGTAACGGACGGTGTTGATAGTGCAAATGGTATCAATGAGATGTCAGGTATCAAGAACCTGTTCAATGATATGTACGCCCGTGACTGTTCGAACAAGATAAGGGCAGTGCTGAAAGCAAAGGGTGAACGTGGTGAACGCTTAGGTGCATGGATAGCTTACGGTTACATGAGAGATCCAAGCAATCCCAAACAGATAATACCAGATCCTGAGACTGCTCCTGTCGTAAAGCATATCTTCGAAATGTATGCAAGCGGAATAGGCATAAAGCGAATCTGCGGAACTCTTGAACAGGAACAAGTTCTCTCGCCGGGCGTTTACAATTACAGGAAGAACGGCAGCCTTTCAAGGAATCTCAAGTTGGACAAGCCATACGCATGGGCGAATAACACTATCCGCAAAATGCTCTCAAATCAAATATACTGCGGAGATACTGTCAACTTCAAGACCTATTCAAAGTCCAACAAGCTGAAAAAGCGTATAAAGAACTCGCCTGAGAATATGAGGATATTTCCAAATACGCATGAAGCAATCATTGACAGAGCGACGTTTGACCTTGTGCAGAAGCACTTTGAAGGCCGAAAGCGTGCCGATAAGCGAGGAGAACTTGATAAATATGCAGGTTACCTTTACTGTGCCGAATGCGGTTCGAGGTTGTACCGCAACCGTGATAAATCACACAAAGGCGATAGCTACCGCTGCGGACGCCATCAAAGCAGAAAAAGCGATTGTACATCTCATTGTATCAGTGGAAACAATCTGGACAAGATCGTTTTAATGGCAATCAAGAAAGTGACAAAATACGCAAGGGAACACTCTGACGAGTTCTACAGAGACGCGATGAGGAATGGCGAAGCAGAAGCCGCAAAGAATCTGAAAGAGTCTGAAAGCCTAAGAATTGAGTACGAGTCCAAGATCAAGCAGCTCGACAACGCAATACAGCTCCTCTACATGGACAGGTCTAACGGCAAAATCACAGACGAGCGTTACGAACTTCTATCTGTAAGCTTTGAAAATGAGCAGTCTGAGCTGAAAGCAAAGCTTAGCGTCCTCAACTCGCAGCTTGACGAAATGAAGGTACGAGAGAAGCTTATCAGGGACTTCATAAGAGAAGCAAAGCGGTGTGTGACAATTACAAAGGTAACGCCAGAGCTCCTGGGAACATTTGTAAAACGAATTGAAGTTCACGAAAAAGCGGTAAAGCGTTCAAGAACCTGCGGCAATCACATAGTCATATACTTCACATTTCACCCAGACAAAGCATTCAGGCTTGACGGAGAAATGTCGGAGCTTGGTATGACCGAGTATGCATAATAATAATCTCCGAGGATAACCTCCTCGGAGGCCATACATATTAACTGCGTTAAGAACACTAAACAGAGGAAAGGTTCTCCCCCATACCCCTTTCCAAAGACTTTTATCTGGTTTTTTCACAGATAGGGCGCACCTGCATTTTGCAGGATTTTTTAATTTACGAAGCGCCCTATCTGTGAAAAAACAAAACGAAAGTTTTAGGGAGAGAGTTTGAGAGAAGCCCCTTTTTCAAAAGGGGTTCTCTCAATAATAAGCGTAAAACTTCCATATAGGTACTATAGTTATCACATCGGCTTTTTTATATGTAGGGGCTGATGCCTACATCAGCCCATTTATAAACCACGGGGCGATGTAGGCATCGCCCCCTACAAATCGAACTGCAAAGCTCTCGGGCGGCGGAACGCCGCCCCTACACTAAGCACTGATCACTAAAAACTAATCACTGAAAAAAATGTATATTTTCCGTATGACTGTCAATAATATGGTCGGAGGTGTTAGTGTGAAGAAAAACGAACTGACCGACAAGCATTACGGAAAAGGCTCAAAGGGCTTCTATGCTGCCCTCGGCATAAGCGCCGTCATGGTAGCTGCCGCCTGCCTTTTCGCTCATAAGCAGGGCGACGCGATACCCGATATCAAGCCCTCTGCAAACAAAACTCCCATAGTGGCGGAAACTCCCGTGGGAAAGCGCGTGACCGACATACCAAAGGCTACTTCCCCTGCCTACAGCATAACCTCGGCAATTGTAACTGCTCCGCCAGTTAAGGAGACTATCCCTGCCGCAGAAATAACTGTTGACGCCCCCTTTGAAGTAGCAGAAAGCTTTCTTGACCACGGACAGCCTGCGGCGGCAATTCCCAAGGGAATGGACAACGCCTGTGCTCCCCTGAATGATATCACTAATGTTATAGAGCCTTTCAGCGGCGGTGAACTGGTGAAAAACGCCACAACAGGCACATGGCAGACTCACAACGGCACGGATATCGCGGCAGAGGTCGGTACTGACGTCATGGCTGTGGAAAAGGGCGAGATATCCTCTGTAACCAACGATTCCCTGTGGGGCGTGACTGTAGTCCTTGACCACAAGAACGGCTTCATCACAAAATACTGCGGTCTCGGAGCTGACCTTGCCGTACAGCAGGGTGATACCGTAGAACGCGGAGCTGTCATCGGAGCCGTAGGCGAAACTGCGGATATCGAAAGTGCAGAAGCTCCTCATCTTCATATAGAAATGACGCATAACGGAGCCTTCGTTGATCCTATGACTGTTTTCAAATGATATATCCTGACAACACTTCCCAGTAACTGCGGAAGTGTTTTTTTCGTTAAAGAAAAATTAACCGTAGTTTTTAGCCGCGATCGTTGCTATTTTCTAAAAAATATGATATAAGCGGCGAGCCGCCGCAGCCATTTTCGCGTTAAAGAAAAAATTAACCGTAGTTTTTAGCCGCGATTGTTGCTATTTTCTAAAAAATATGATATAATATAGTATATATCTTTTTTTCGACGATCCTAATTTTTTTGTAAAGGAGACTTAAAATGGCTATTACAGAAGCAGTTGAAAATTACCTCGAAACTATACTTATCCTCTCACAGAAGCAGCCCGACGTTCATGCGATAGATATCTGCTCATATCTGGGCTATTCACGCCCTACTGTATCTATCATACTTAAAAAGATGAAGGACGAGGGACTTGTTACTGTTGACGACGACAACCATATAAGACTTACCGACGCAGGCAGACACGTTGCCGAGCGTATCTACGACAGACATAACGTTCTCACCGAGCTTTTCATTCTTCTCGGCGTAAGCCGCGATGTCGCTTCCGAGGACGCCTGCAAGGTGGAGCACGACATATCCGACGAGACCTTCGCTATGCTAAAATCGCATTACAGAAAGCTCCTTGAAAAATCAGACAAAAATAAATAAGTCAGCTACGGAGAGAACTAATGGGCAAATATGAAGAATTCAGGGAAAAATATCCCTCTTTTGTATATAAGGCGTATCATGTCAATGAGACAAAAAACACTGTGGAGATAGGCTACGAGTTTTCCATTACAGGTCTGGCTGAATTCAGACCGAGCTGGAGCTTCCGCAAGCCTGAGAACTTCTCGGTAAAGGGCGACCTCACCTTTGAGAGACTTGCCTTTTCACTGGGGATGGCTGAGGCTGTAAGCTACTGGAAGGCTACCTGCTCGCCTGAATTCTACGCAGAATGCGGCGAGCTCAACGAGGAGCAGAAGCTCTGGTGGAAGAAGCTGTGGTTCATGGGACTGGGCGAGCTGTTCTTCGTAAACGGCATATCCGCCGATCCTGACAGCTTCGTAAATATCATAGCTACGGGAAAATATGACAGCTCCCTCACAGAAACAGCCCGTGAGCCAAGAGGCTGTCTTGTGCCTATAGGCGGCGGAAAGGACTCCGCACTTACGCTGGAGACTCTGGTGAAGTCGGGCATGAAATGCCTGTGCTACTCCATAAACAAGCGCCGCTCTATCACAGAGACAGTCAGAAAAGCAGGTCTCGATGACGAAGCTCTCATCATATCTCAGCGCCACTTTGACCGCTCACTGGTAGACCTCAACAATCAGGGCTTTATCAACGGTCATACTCCGTTTTCGGCTATAGTTGCATTCTCCGCAGAGATAACCGCTTATCTCAATGAGCTGAAATACATCGTTCTCTCAAACGAGTCCAGCGCAAACGAGAGCACTGTTGTGGGACAGGACGTAAATCATCAGTACTCCAAGAGCTTCGAGTTCGAGCAGGACTTCCATAACTACGAGGAAAAGTACCTCCGCACGGGACAGTACTATTTCAGTTTCCTGCGTCCTCTTACGGAATTCCAGATAGCAAAGATGTTCGTATCTCACCGCAAGTACCTCCCTGTTTTCAGAAGCTGTAATCTGGGCAGCAAGGTATCTCCCGATATCTGGTGCGGCGAGTGTCCCAAGTGCCTGTTCGTATGCCTTATACTCTCCCCATTTCTCACTATGGAGGAGCTGATAAAGGTTTTCGGAAAGGATATGCTGAATGACAGCAATATGATGGAATACTTCATCGAGCTCATAGGACAGTCCGAGCACAAGCCCTTTGAGTGCGTGGGCAGTATCGACGAGGTGAATCTGGCTGTATCCCTTGCTATACGCAAGCTTGAAGCAAACGGCGAGGAGCTCCCCCTGCTTTTCAAGGAATACAAGGACCGCGGACTTTACTGTCCCGAGACAATAGATTACCTCAATGTGGAATGCTGCGGCTCGTTCAACGAGCAGAATCTGCTCCCTGAGGAATTCAAGACCATACTCAGAAAAGAAATGGAGAACCTTTTATGACATCATTCGGCGAATATATCAAGAACTACACTGAAAACAAGACCGTCTGCATACTTGGCTTCGGAAGAGAGGGCAAGTCCACATATAAAATGCTGGAGAAGTACTGCTCGCCCAAGGCTTTAGCTATTGCAGACCTCAATGATATCGACCGCAAAGCCAACAATATCCCCGAAAATGTGGAGCTTATCTGCGGACAGGGATATCAGGACTGCCTTGACCGCTTCGATATGGTGTTCAAGAGCCCGGGAATCGTACTGGAAAAGCCTGTTTCTCAGCTGAAATGCAAGATAACCTGCGAAACTCAGGTTTTCTTTGAGTGCTTCCGCGAGCAGATAATCGGCATAACAGGCACCAAGGGCAAAAGCACAGTCACCTCTCTCATTTACCATGTACTGAAGGAGAGCGGTCTGGACTGCCATATCGCAGGAAATATCGGTATCCCCGTTTTCGACATCGCCGAGGATATGAGAGAGGAAACTATCGTGGTCTGCGAGCTCTCCTGCCACCAGCTGGAATATATGACAGTTTCGCCGAAATATGCTGTTTTCCTCAACCTCTACGAGGAGCACCTCGACCACTACGGCACTATGGAGAACTACTACAACGCAAAAAAGAATATCTATCTCCACCAGCAGGAGAACGACGTTCTGCTCATAAATTCCGATATTGCGCCGACTGAGCCTATTTCATGGAACACCTACACTGTTTCCGATACGGACTGCGACGCCGATGTTTACGTTAAAAACGGCATGGTACACTGCGTTGAGCCATACGTTATCCCCACCGATAAGGTAAAGCTCCTCGGCGTTCACAACCATTATAACATCGCTGTGGCTTACTATATGACCACACTGTTCATACGCGAGGAGGACTTCACAAAGGCTCTCTGCACGTTCTCTCCACTGGCTCACAGGCTTGAATACGTGGACACTGTCCGCGGTATACGCTGGTATGACGACTCTATCTCAACCGCTTGTGCTACGGCAATTTCAGCTATGCAGAGCGTTCCGAATGCAGGTACTATCCTCATCGGCGGCATGGACAGAGGTATCGACTACGCTCCCCTTGTAGACTTCCTTGCGGAATTTGATATCCGCGTGATTTGCATGGAGACCTCGGGCAGGCGCGTTTACGATATGATACTCGCCCGTGACGGCTTCAAGAACAAGGAGCGCGTTCACTACGCTGAGCACCTTGATGAAGCTGTAAAGCTGGCTGCGGAGATAACTCCCGAGGGCATGAGCTGTGTAATGTCCCCTGCGGCGGCAAGCTACGGTATCTTCAAGAACTTCGAGGAGCGCGGAGACGCTTTCAAGAAGCTTGTTACAGAGCTAAGAACTAAGAGCTAAGAACTAAGAGTAGGGGCGAACAGTGTTCGCCCTTTGTTGTTAGAAAGAAAAAGATTTCATCTTTCAATATTTCCAACTATTACACATTAACCCGTTAAAGACTATTGATTTAGCAGTACATGGAAAGACGGAAACATGAAATGTGTAGGGGAGCCCGCCCTCGGGCTCCCGACTATGATTATAAGTATATTACGGGAGGGCGAGGGCGCCCTCCCCTACAAATGTGTCACTTATCATTTCATTGTAACCCGTGGGACGTCGAGGACGCCGTCCCCTACAAGGCTTAGATAACTAATCACTATGTACTGACCACTAAAAACTTGCTGAATAGGCTTTTATTGCTAAATTTTATTGAAACTCTTGCAATTCACAGCAAGCTATGATATAATATTAACGATGGGGTCTTATGCCCCGTAAATGAATTCTCAGGAGGAATTATTTTTATGTTAACTTCAGCTACAGAAATGCTCCAGAAAGCAAGAGCAGGCAAATACGCAGTAGGTCAGTTCAATATCAACAACCTTGAGTGGACTAAGGCTATACTCCTTACAGCTCAGGAGTGCAATTCTCCTGTTATCCTCGGTGTTTCTGAGGGTGCAGGCAAGTATATGTGCGGTTTCGAGACTGTTGCAGCTATGGTTGCTGCTATGGACAAGTCTCTCGGAATCACAGTTCCTGTTGCACTTCACCTCGACCACGGCTCATATGAGGCTTGCTACAAGTGCATCAAGGCTGGTTTCACATCTATCATGTTCGACGGTTCACACTTCCCTATCGACGAGAACGTTGCTAAGACAACTGAGCTCGTAAACGCTGCTCACAATCTCGGTCTTTCTATCGAGGCTGAGGTAGGCGCTATCGGCGGTGAAGAGGACGGCGTTATCGGTAAGGGCGAGTGCGCTGATCCTGCTGAGTGCAAGCAGATCGCTGATCTCGGTGTTGACTTCCTCGCAGCTGGTATCGGTAATATCCACGGTGTATATCCTGCAAACTGGGAAGGTCTCAGCTTTGAGACTCTCGAGGCTATCAACAAGACTGTTGGCGAGATGCCTCTCGTTCTCCACGGCGGTACAGGTATCCCTGACGACATGATCACAAAGGCTATCTCTCTCGGCGTTGCTAAGATCAACGTAAATACTGAGTGCCAGCTCGTATTTGCTGAGGCTACAAGAGGCTATGTTGAGGCTGGTAAGGACAAGCAGGGCAAGGGCTTCGACCCAAGAAAGCTTCTCGCACCGGGATTTGAGGCTATCAAGGCTAAGGTCAAGGAGAAGATGGAGCTCTTCGGAAGCGTAAACAAGGCTTAATTACAAGGGGAAATCACTATGGCATGGGGTAAATTTGAGCAGAATTACGTTTACAACTATGACATAAACGCTTGTCTCGACGCTGTTATGCGTACAGGCGCTCAGCGTAAGCTGAAAGTCAAAGCCGCAGACAGAAATGCCTACAAGGTAGTATTCAGCACAGGTATGTCGCTGACTACATGGGGCGAAAAGGTACACGTAGCACTGGGAGTTCTCCCTGACGGCAAAACGGGTATCATATTGCAAGCGTTTCAAATCTTGGCACAGAAATTACTGCGAAGTCAAGAAACGAGAAAAATGTTCGTGAATTTATAAATACCCTGAATACATTTCTTCCCCCAAGATAAAAAATTGCCCGAGGCAAAGCAAAACGGTCATAAAGAAGCAATTCTTTATGACCGTTTTTTAATAATAAAGAAAAGAGAATAAATAATAAATAGGAATTTAAGGTTCGCCTACCGGCGATAGCATTTAAATAAGTACGCGAAGCGTACACTTTTTCTATTCTTTCTTATTTTTTCTTTCTTATTTAAGAATTCGTGATAATATGATTTATCACGAATTCGCATAATTCCTCGGGCTTTTTATTTTGTCACAGAAGTCCTCAAGCTCCGAAATATGCGGCTCGAGGGCTTCTTTATATTCAATCGAACACAGACCGAGACTGCCGCAGCATTCTATTTCAAGATGTCCGTAGAAATGCTCGATAGTGCCGATGATACGCTGACATTCCCCAATGCTGGGACCTGTGCGCAAAGCTATTGCGTAGCCCTTTTTGCTGCCGCTCAGACTGGCATGAGGCTCATGAGTATTGCACCACGGAGTGCACCTGTCGATAAAAGCTTTGAACTGCCCGGGGATATCCGCCCAATATGATGGCGAAACACAGACGATAACGTCAGCAGTCTCGAACTCCGCCATAATTCGGTCAATATCATCGCTTTGAACACATCGGGCAGTAGCATGACAGCTTCGACAGCCTTTGCAGAAACCGAAATCATAGTCGTCAATACATATGGACTTCGCAGAAAGACGCTCCGAAACGATACGGACTATCTCGGCAGTCGCGCCGTTTTTCACGGGACAGCAATTAATGACAAGTGCATTCATATCAATTCCTCCAATATAAATAATAAGCTTAATTATAGCATAATTAAGGCTGCCTGTCAAGCTCTAAATCAGAGGATGACGGCGGAAATCATATGAGGTCTCGAAGCTGTCCCAGTCCTCGCGGCAGATGTTAATGTTTTCGTTTATCAGTTTCTCATATTCCGCGGTATCCTGCGGAAATTCGGGTATCGGCAGTCTTGCAAGGTCTCCTGGGTTCATGTTCATGGTCGGGTTGAGAACTCGTGCAAATTCTGCCGCTGCCTTGCTGTTCAGCAGTCCCAAAAGCAGAATAAGCTGCCGCTCATCATGTGGAAAAGCGCTTGTGCCTGCCACGTTGAACATGAAGTTTTCGTCGAAATATCGCACCGAAAGAGCTCCGCTGGTTATCTGTGACCAGCTTACAGACGGGCGGAAATTGTAGGCGAGCCCCTGCGGACGGGAGCGGAGCTTTCCATTTTCGTCACGGAAGCTCTTTATCTCATCACCGTCTTTTTCCCAGTTGATGACGAATTCGCGGTTTCCATACCATTTTCGGTAGTCTCCGCCCTTATTCAGCAGATACCATTTCTTATTCTGACTGCCCGTAAATGCAGTTTTTTCAGCTGACACTTCAAACCACCGCCGCAAGAATCGGTCATTATCTCCTGTTATTACTCCCTCACGTACAGGAACAAGTTCTCCGAGAGCAACATTATCAAAAGCTCGAAACATAGCCTTTCCCAGCCAGTATGCAACAGGTGCGGACGGGATATGAAGAAAGTCCTCGGCTGAAGCTTCAAAGCGGTAGGAGCACTTTTCAACTTTCAAAGCCTCCTTAACTTTTTGAAGCTGGCAGTCCATACCTCCCTTAAAATCGGTAAGTCTCAGGTAGATACCATTCTCGCTGCTGTATCCCTGCTGCATGGTAAAGGAGCACAGCGGAACTGTAGCGTCCTCAAAGGCGGAATACTCAAAATGTATCATTGTTTGCAGCGAGCATTCACTATAGATACGTAGGCGGAGCTTTTCATAGGATTGAAGAAAAAGCCACGTAGTTGGCGTAAGGAAGCCAAGATAGCCGCTTTCTTCAATCATGTCCATACATCGAGCTATGAACACAGAAAACAGGTCGGCACTGTAATCCGCGAAGTGCTCCTGCACAAACTCCGATAATTCGGCGTTCATAGCTGGCTTTCCGAGATACGGTGGATTCGTTACAATAATGGTGTATTTTTTCTTTAAAAGCTGGGCGATTCTTGCTGCTTTAGCTGAACTGCTGTCCAGTCCAGCGCCGCTCAGAAGTGAACCTGCCGTGTCGCTTATTCCCGAAAAATCGTAAACCTGCGGCTTTGCAAAAGCGCCGTATTTTGCGGCTTTGAGCCGCAGGGCTGTCTCTGCAACTGCGCAGGCTCGTTCATCAAGCTCCAGACCGTAAAGGTTATGACGGAGTATTTTTTCAGCCGCAATATCGTCCGAATATCCAAGACTGCGGTAGAGCTCCATGAACATATCAAAGGCGCAGAGAAGCACATTTCCGCTGCCCATACAGGGATCAATGAATGTAATATCCCCCGGATCTGCTTTGCCTTTATCCGCCTTAATATCCGTAAATTCGAGCTCTCCCCTATTAACATCAAAGCCGTGCTCGCGGAGATATCTTCCGAGGGTATTCTGCACCATGTACCTCACCACCCACTCGGGTGTAAAAAGCTGTGTTGCCGCCGCAATTTTGTCCGAACTCAGTCTCTTGCTGCGCTTCAAGCCCACTGCTATCTCGCTCCTGTAAGGCTCGTTGAAGTACTGGTGGAATTTGCCCAAAATATCGGGCTCGTCCCATACCTCCCGCGGCAGCTCTCGGAGCGCCCCTGCTGTTCCGCCGACTGCTAAAAGCGTCGGCGGAACGGTCAGCTCGCTGTAAAGGCTGAAAATGCCGCCGTATCTATCTGCGAGCTGCCTGCACTTTTCTGCGAAAAGTGCGCAGGGGCGCTCCGAGAGCGCAGAACAGAGCTCGTCCAGAGCAGTTCTGTCCGCATAAGCCATTGCGCAAAGGCGCATAAAGCCGAAATAGGCAGTCGGCTCATCGCTATCCGCGAGCAGCAGCTGGCGTTGCTTGGCAGCGAATCTTTTCAGCATAGAATTGTCCATATTTCCCCTCACAATCTCTAAAGGCGGACATAAAGTCCGCCTTTGTAGATATTAAGTCCTTATCAAAGTGTTGCAAGCTTAGCGTACTGAGCCTTGAGTGCAGGATAGATCTCTCTGTAAAGCTGATAGTACTTCTCATACTCGGGAACGTTCTCAGCCTTTGGAGCCTGAACCTTGTCGGTCTTGATGATAGCTCCGCAAGCCTCGGATACGCTGCTGTAGATGCCTGCGCCAACGCTTGCGAGGATAGCCACGCCCAGTGCAGGACCTTCCTTTGAAGCAACTGTCTTAACGTTACAGTTGTAAAGGTCAGCAAGCATACTTCTCCAGAGCGGTGAAGAACCGCCGCCGCCGCAAGCCATCATGTCGCTTACGTTTACGTTCATCTCACGGAATACCTCAACGCAGTCACGGAGCGAATATGTAACGCCCTCCATAACAGCGCGGAGCATATCCTTTCTGGTGTGGATAGCTGAAAGTCCGAAGAATACGCCTCTTGCGTCAGGATCAAGATGAGGAGTTCTCTCGCCCATGAGGTATGGGAGATAAAGAAGTCTGTTTGCGCCTACAGGAACTGTCTCAGCCTGCTTGTCCATGAGGTAGTACTCATCAACACCCATGAGCTTTGCAGTCTCCTTTTCTGTCATGCAGAAGTTGTCTCTGAACCACTTCAGTGAGAGACCTGCGCCCTGTGTAACGCCCATAACGTGCCATGTATTGGGAACTGCCGCACAGCAGGTATGAACTCTGCCCTTCTTGTCGATCGATATATTTGAAGTATGAGCGAATACAACGCCCGATGTTCCGATAGTTGTGAAAGCCTTGCCGTCCTCGACAACGCCTGTACCGACAGCAGCTGCTGCGTTATCGCCTGCGCCGCCTACTACGATAGTGCCCTCGCAGAGACCGAGTGTCTCAGCCATTTTCTTTGTAAGTGTGCCTGTTACCTCGCAGCTCTCGTGGACCTTGCCCAGCCAGCTCTTGTCTATCTCGAATGCGCTGAGGAGCTCGTCAGACCACTTGCGGTTAGGAACGTCAAGAAGCTGCATACCTGAAGCGTCTGAAACCTCTGTAGCATACTCGCCTGTGAGGATAAGTCTGAGGTAGTCCTTAGGAAGCAGGATATGAGCAACCTTTGAGTAAACCTCGGGCTCGTTGTTCTTTACCCAGAGTATCTTAGCAGCTGTCCAGCCTGTCAGAGCAGGGTTTGCTGTAATTTCTACAAGCTTGTCTCTGCCTACGATACGGTTCATTTCCTCTACCTCGGCAGCTGTTCTCTGGTCGCACCAGATGATCGAACGGCGAAGTACATTATTGTCCTTGTCAAGCATTACCAGACCGTGCATCTGTCCCGAGATACCGATACCCTTTACGTCCTCTTTCTTGACGCCGCTCTTAGCCATAACAGCCTTGATAGTCTCGACCATTGCGTTTGCCCAGTCAGCAGGCTCCTGCTCAGCATAGCCGTTCTTTGGCTGATACATAGGGTATTCGATAGTCTTTGAAGCTATAACGCTGCCCTTTTCGTCAAAAAGAACTGTCTTTGTACCGCTTGTACCACAGTCCACACCTATTAAATATGCCATAATTTACAACTCCTTCTGAATATTTTAATAGCCGTATATATAACGTATCTTCCGCCGCCCCGCCAAAGGCGGGGCGAAAAGGCATACCGATATTCTATGGCTAAATATGTGCAGGTTATCTTACCTGAATTGTTATTCTGTATTTTTATAATATCTTAAATCAGCAATTTTTGCAAGACGTTTTTTGCTCATTTTTTTACATACTGCGCTTCTTTTGCGGACTTGTGCATATACTTAAATGAAAGCGCCGTGAGCTGTCAGTATTCATATGACCGCCCACAGCGCTCTGTATTGTTTTAGTTAAGAAGGTCAACGGACAGACGTCTCGAATTTACGTTGTAGTAGTCCTCAAGCTCCGCAACATAATAGCGGAACACTACCTTATCCTTGGCAGTTACTACCTCCTCGGTAGCCTCTGCGTCCTCCTTATTCTTGTCCTCCTCGGGGACAACCATTTTTGAAGCCGAAAGAAGCATTACATCGCCGCTTTGGGATACGCCAAGGTCGGCAAGCTGAGCGTCTGTAAGGCTGTTCAGCATTACGGTGTGGCTCTTTGCAACATTGAAGTAGGTTATTCCTGTAGGCGGATCAACGTTAAGGTTGTTGTAAAGCTTGAGAGCCTTTGGCTTTATCTCGTTGAAATAGATCCTCTGTCCCGGCTCAGTGCCGTTCTTCTCCACAACAAGAGGAGAAGGATCAGCGATATAGTATCTTCCGTTTGGCTCCTTGCCTATGCCGAAGAAGTCCAGCTGCTCCTGATTGAGGTTGTCCAGCGGAACAGGATCAACGTCTGAGGCTGTAAGTCCCAATGCGAACTTACGGCTTGCGGAAAGATTTGTGAGCATGAGCTTGTTATCGTAGGTATAGCCCAGTCTTTCGAGCTCTGCGTCGGTAACAGTTACCTCTATCTCATCGGATATGGAGTTGAGATGAGCGGTTATATCCTGTCTTGACTGAGTTTCCCACTTTATCTCCACCTTGCTCTGAACAGGACGCTCCATATAGACAACGTGCTCCTGATTCTTGAGGGTAAATACTGCGAACTGGTTCTTTACATCGGCGTAATTAGGCTCAACATAGACAGCTGTACTGCCCTTTGAGGTATCGTCGGTATTCACTACCCTATAGCGGTATGTACCCGACGGCGATACGCCTGTTTCAATTACCTGCTCCTTTACAGCGGCTACAAAGAACGATGTGAAAAGGAAGTAGCCAAGAGCTCCGAATATATAAAGGAGAAGAATGATAGTTGCAAGTGCGGTTTTTACACCCTCGCCTGCGCCCGAAAGGAGAAGTATGATGATTCCCACGACAATTATAGGAATTATCAGTCCCCACTCGCCGAAGTACAGCAGTACCACGGGAAGCATGGCAGGCAGTATTATGAAGCTGGCTATTCGCGTCAGTATCTGATGCCGCGTATAGAGCATGATTATCAGTGCCGCAAGGGAAACTCCCGAAACTGCAAGGCAGGTGGAAACACGGTCATTGATGTGCATATCGTAGAATATCGAAAAATAGCAGAGCCTGCATACAAACAGCATATAGACTACGCTGAGCAGGGCAACTACTCGCTTTGTCCAGACATTTGCAAAAAATTTACTCATTGTTGCCTCCGAAATATGATCTATATAGAAGTGCGCATAATGGCACACAGTATATTATAGCATTTTCATTCCGATTTTACAAGGTTTTTTTGAAATTTTTTCCGAAAAAACTTCTGCTTTACAAAACTCCGCAAAAATTGTATAATAATATAGTACAGCAAGATTTGAAAGGATAGGAAAAATGGCAAGGAAATTCCCGAAGCTCAGCAAAATACAGGTTCTTTTTCTTATATTTACCATAGCGATAATGGTCACTATATTCTGTCTTTCGGCTCAGGACGCGGAAAAGTCCTCTGATACCAGCAGTTTTCTTACCAAAGTCGCCGTAAAGATACTCTACAGTGATTACGACAGCCAGCCTCCAGAGGTGCAGAAGGAGCTTTGGAGCAAGGCTTCGTTTATTGTGCGAAAGCTTGCCCATTTCAGCATTTATGCGTCTTTGGGCTTCTGTGCGTCAGTAACGGCAGGAAAACGCAGGCTTTTTTCGGCAAAAAGCCTTGGCGTTATAGGTTTCGGCTTTATTTACGCCATGTCCGACGAGTTCCATCAGAATTTTGTCAAGGGACGCTCCTGCGAATTCCGTGATATGATGATAGATACTGGCGGAGTCACCGTCGGTATGTGCGTATCGCTGATAATTATAGGGATTATAGCGCTTTTTGTCCGCAAAATACGGAGAAGCAATCAGTAAGCAGCAGAACTTAGTAGGGGACGGCGTCCTCGACGTCCTTTTTCTGTAGGGGCGCACACTGTGCGCCCACTTGTTTTTACAGCAAAAAAATGTAGGGGCTGATGCCCATATCAGCCCGTCAAAAACATACAAAGCTAACGGGGCGATGTAGGCATCGCCCCATACAGACTGAAAAACCCGTAAGAAGCTGAGCTTCTTACGGGTTTTATTACTTGATTTACTGCATACCGCCTCTTACATAGAAGTTATCCTGAATAATAAGAGCGCAGCCGCCGAGGAAATTGTTCTTTCCGTCTAATCTGCTGAGTACCACTCTGTCAGCTATCTCCTCGCTCACAAGGCGTATCATCTCACGCTTGCAGTAGTCGAACTGCTTCTCGTTGAGCTTGAAGTTGTGCAGTACTATCTTCTTTGCAAAATGGCTGATAGCCAGATTGTTGATAAGAACTGTGTACTTGGCGATGATATCGTCAACTACGTTCTTAACAGCCTCCTCGCCTCTCATAAGAGCCATGAATATGTTATCTGTGTTGATAGCGTTCTTGTCGCCCTCTGTGAGCTCGTAGAGTACAGGTGTCTTGTCCTTGGAATATATCTCGTAGAAAGCATTGAGCATAGCTGTTCTTGAAAGCTCAGCCTTTACGGAGCCATTAGGATAGCCCTCATAGGGCTTTCCGTTAGGACAAACGATGTATCTCTCGATAGTGGAGGTGTAGGATACATAATCGGCAGAAAGCTCGTTCTTGTTGATGATAGCAAGATTTACCTGATTGCCGTTATGGATAAATGCCTGATTGGTCTGATAGCCGTTGAGCGTTCTGAAATCATTGCTTGCAAGAGCCATAAGTCCTATAGCGTTTCCGCAGTGTATCTCAAAGTTGAGACCGCCCGACAGCTTATCTATGAAGTTTGTAAAGTCAAGAACTCCGTCCTTATAGAAAATCTTCAGTTTGCCCCACATGGAAGGCACAACACCAACGCCGAGACCAAGTATCTTATCCTTGGTAAGTGCGCTGTTTTCAACCATTTCGTTGCTGGTCTTGATAATATAATTGATGATATCCTTGCTGGTCGTTCTGTCGTCGATGACCATGCTTGCCTTGTCGAGGACCTCGGAATTAAGGTTTGTAAGACCGATGCTTACTTCCTTTTCATCAACTGTTGCACCAAGAGCAAAACGGCTGTTTACGTTGATATCAATGAGAATTTTTCTTCTGCCTTTCTGGAGCTTTTCGGTGTTTACAGGAGCCTCGCCAATCTCAACAAGCACACCTTCCTCTATCATTTCATTGGTGATGATAGTTACGGCTGCTCTTGTGATCTCGAGAGCGCTTGCCACATCAACACGGGATATGGGGCCTGATTCTCTGATTACTCTGAGAATCTGCATCCTGTTTCTTCTTTTCAGGTCGAGTTTACTGATTCCTCTTTTTTCCATACAACAACAACTCCATTTCTTCAAAAATTCAGTGTTTGGAACGAAGTCCACTATGTACAAACTGCATATCCCCGCAGGCCTTTTGAGCAGTAATTTTTATTATAACTGCCCGTATAATTTTTTCTTTTTATTGTAAAGTCAATCTCTTTTAACGTAATTATATTATAACACACTATTATTAAATTTCAAACATTTTAGGGCAAAATTTTATAAAATCAGCGTTTTTGCCAAAGTACTTATAGTATTTTTGTTAAATATTCCGTAGCTTTAACTACAAGGGGTAAAGTGACAACAGAGAGTATAGTTCCTGCCGTAAAAATCTCAGAAGCATACACTGAATTCCGTCCGTATCGTATGCTGAGGAGGGTGCACATTGCCGCCGGAGGTGCTGCCGAAGCAATGAGAATGGTCATGCGAACCTTTTCTTCTATGCCGTCCAAAAGCACCAGCGGTACAGCTATTATAACGGGAATAACAAGGAGCTTTAACAGGCATACGTAGTATATCCTGTAGTTTTTCAGCATTTTCGGGATATTTGTGCCCGCAATTGTGACTCCCGAAACTATCATAGCCATGGGAGTGTTTATCTCTTTGATGAATCCGAGAGAATCAGCCAGTGCCGAGGGGAGCTTGATTTGCAGAAAAAACGTGATAAGTCCGAGGAATATTGCTATAATTGTAGGCGAATAGAATACCTTTACCACCTGCTTGAAGTCCTTTTTTCCAGAAATAAGGATAACTCCGTGAGTCCATACAACAAGGTTGAACACGGTTATAAAGGCTGTCAGGTAGAATACGCCCTCCTCGTGATAGATAGCGTCCACAAGGGGGATACCCATGAAGCCGCAGTTGGAATACACCGACGAAAAGCGCTCTATCTCCGTTTCCCTGCCCTGCTTTCCACGGACAAAGCCATAGGACAGCAGTATCACAGCCCCTATAACTGCCGCCGATATAACAAAGGTCAGCAGCAGGTTCTTCACCAGCTCTGAGCGGTATTCCGTCTGATAGGACATGAATATTACAACAGGATTGACTACCTGCAACACAAATTTAGACAGGTCCTTATTTGAAGTCTCGCTTATGAGCTTGGTTTTTGCGCAGATAACGCCTACTCCGATGAGAATGAGCATTATCACTGTCTTATACAATATGGTTGACGCCATTACCTCTCCAGCTTTCTTATACAATATCGCTTCACGGTCACCTGAACAGTAACTAAATAATTTTACCATATATCGCGGTAATAGTCAATAAAAAATCCGAAGCACATTTGCTTCGGATTTTTATTGATATTATCCAAGACTGTCGGCGCTCATGGGAGCTATTTTCCAGCCCTCGCCTTTAACTTTGACGACGCATACCGTTACCTTTTCGTACTTATAGTCGCCGTCCTCATCTTTGTGCTTGGTCCTGAACTTGACCTCTTTGCCCTTTGCGGCCTTTATATCAGCGTTCTCTGCGCCGTACTTCTCGGCGATACGCTCGAAATACTGCTCTGCTTTCCTGAGCTGAGACTTTGTCAGCTTCTTCTCGCGCATTATCTTGTCAAACTTAGGAGCAGACTCCTTACCCTCTAAGTCCTCTATCATATCCTCTATCATGTCGTTGTAGTCATCGACCTTGTCGTCGTACTTTTTCTTGTCTTTAAGAGCCTTTATAGCTTCGTCGGGCAAAGTCAGCGAATAAAAGGGCTTTCCGCCCTTTTTGCTTGAAGCCGCCTTGACATAGCTCCTGACAGCTCCCTTAGTACCCGAACCTGCCATATGTATGCCCAGTATCAAGCCGAGTACAAAGAATATCAGGAAAACGATCAAAACAAGCAGGCGCTTTGCGCTGTTATTTACGTTTTTTTCTGCTGCTGTGCAGTCACATTTCTTGAATAATGGTACTTTTTTTCCGCAATTTTTACAATATGGCATTATATGACCTCCGTAACGTAATACAATATACTTATTCTATCACACAAACAGCTTTTAGTCAATAAAAAAAAGATCCGAAGCATTTCTGCTTCGGACCGTAATTATCAATCAAAGATATCTTCAAGACTGAAATCGTCGCTGTCACTGCTTGTGAAGCTTGAGCTAATGCCAAGTAAGCTGCGGAGAAGTCTTGATGAGGAAGAAATGCTGTCTGCATCAGCAGGAATTACCTTCCATCCGTCGCCCTTTACCTTGACAACGCAGATAGTGTCCTTATCGTGGCTGACGTCGCCGTCCTCGTCCTTGTGCTTTGTCTTTATCTTGAGCTCATAGCCCTGTGTTACTGTGATATCGTCGTCATCTGCGTCAAACATCTCGCAGATGCTCTCGAAATAGTCCTCAGCCTTGTTGAGCTGTGACTTCTTCATCTTTTCCTTGCGTGATATCTTCTCAAACTTCGGAACTGTAGCCTTTCCGTCAAGGTCGTCAATAAGGTCTTCGATATTGTCGTTATAATCGTCTACCATATCATCGAAATCGTCGTCCTCTTTAAGCTCCTTGATAGCAGCCTTAGGAAGCATGAGTGAGTAGAAAGTCTTGCCGCCCTTCTTGCTGTATGTATTGTTGATGTACTTCTTAGCTGTGCCATTTGCGCCGCCGCCCATTGAGCAGACTGCAAGGATAAGGCAAAGAAGAAGTGCAGCACAAGCACCTGCTGCGATATATACAAGGCTCTTGTTCTTCTTTACGTTCTCGGGCAGCTTTTCATTGATGCTGTTTGTGATACCCTCTACCTTCTTAGCGATATCAGCACCGCTGAGCTGCTTGAAGCCGTTTCCTGCCTGCTTTGCTGCGTCATCAGCCTTCTGCTGAGCCTCCTGTGCAGCCTCTACAGCGTCGCTTCTTACTTCGTTTACGACCTCTGAAGCCTTTTCTTCTGCCTTTTCAACTGTTTCAGCAGCCTTTTCCTCGACTTTTTCAACAGCCTTTGCTGCTTCTTCCTTAACTGTTTCAGCTGCCTGTGCAGCCTCTTCCTTTACAGTTTCAGCAGCATTCTCAGCCTTTTCAGCTGTCTCGGCAGCCTTTTTAGCTTCTTCGCAGTCACAAGCTCCGCCATCAGGAATCTGCTTTCCGCAGAATTTACAAAATGCCATAAAAAAACCTCCATAACAAAAAATAATAGTACAGATAATATTTTAACACATATTTCCTTTTTATGTCAAGCAAAACTATGGATTTTACCCTAATATGCACGTTTTTCAGCGGTTTGCATAAAAACGCGGCAGTAATAGTACTGCCGCTTGATATGGTTTATTTTGCTCTTACACCGGGGACTTCCGTAGCCTTATGGCAGGCTGAGTCGCCCTGCTCCGCGAGACTTACCTCATATTCGGTTATTGCCATGATAAGTCCCGAGCCGAAGCGCTCTCCCTTATAATCGCGGATAACACGGTCATGAGCTCCGCTTCTTCTTAGAAGGTCAGCTACAAGGAGCTTTATATCCGCGCTGTCCTTAAAGGCTGCACCGTGGGTATCGTATATCCTTACGGCTGCTCTGCGGCACTCGGTGGCTCTTTCATTGTCGCCCTCGTCGTCGCACACCCATGCGGCGTACATACAGCTTTTGAGAGCCTCCTCCCACTGGCTGTTCTTCTCGCAGGCGAGGGACTTCTTCATGAATCTTCCTGCAAGGTCGTCCCCTGCCTTATTGTAATTGGAGCTTTCAAGATACTCCTTTGTGAACTTCACGGGTATTTCTATTGATGAATTGCAGTATCCGCAGGCAGGGCACTTGCTCACCCAATACTTTATTCCCGAGCGGACAGGCTCTCCGGGGCGCATATCAAGGTCGGGAGCCTCTGCAGGAGCCTCCTGCTCGACTATGACCTCATGGACAGATTTCTCGCCGCATACTGCGCACTTGAACTCTTTTTCCTCAGTTCTGAATATCATTGTCTACTCCTTATTTCTTCTTGATACGGAAACTGCTGTTGTGGAGCTGTGACGCGTCAAAGCCCTTAGGCTTGCGGTCCTCGCGCTTTTTATTATTAGGTCTGCGGTCTGACCTCTGCTGCTTCTTCTCCTCCTCGTCGTTAAGGCGCATTGTAAGGGAGATACGGTTTCTCTTGAGGTCAACGTCAAGAACTCTTACCTTGACTACCTCGCCTACCTTTACGGCTTCGAGAGGATGCTTGATGTATTTGCTGCAAATCTGCGAGATGTGGACAAGTCCGTCCTCGTGAACGCCGATATCTACGAAACAGCCGAAATCTATGATGTTGCGGACAGTTCCCACAAGCTCCATACCGGGCTTTAAGTCCTTTATCTCCATAACGTCGCCGCTTCTGAGGAGAGGTGCAGGGAGCTCGTCACGGAGGTCGCGTCCCGGCTTTTTAAGCTCGCCGATGATGTCGGTGAGAGTAGGAACGCCTATGCCGAGGGACTTGCTGATGTTCTCTATACCTATGCTGTTTGCCTTTTCTGTGATGCCCTCAGCTCCGCTGCCAGCAATATCGGCAATGGTGAAGCCGCACTCGCTGAGAAGCGATGTAGCTGCCTCGTAGCTCTCGGGGTGAACTGCTGTATTATCAAGTGGATTCTTGCCGTCACGAACTCTCAGGAAGCCTGCGCACTGCTCAAAAGCCTTCTTGCCAAGCTTAGGAACTTTGAGGAGCTCCTTACGGTCAGTGAATCTGCCGTTTTCCTCACGGTAGGTAACGATATTCTTTGCAACTGTGGCGTTTATGCCTGCGATATATGAAAGGAGCGAATGTGAAGCGGTATTCAGGTCAACTCCGACGGAGTTAACGCAGTCCTCGACTACGCCGCCCAGAGCCTCGCTCATTCTTGCCTGGGGCATATCGTGCTGATACTGTCCTACGCCGATAGCCTTGGGATCAATCTTTACAAGCTCAGCGAGAGGATCCTGCAAACGACGTGCAATGGAGATAGCTCCTCTGATAGATACGTCGTACTCGGGGAATTCCTCTGCGGCTACCTTTGAAGCGGAATATACGGAAGCTCCAGCCTCGCTTACTACCATGTAGCTTACGTCCTGAGGCACTTCCTTGACTATCTCAGCGGCAAATGTCTCTGTCTCGCGTGAAGCCGTACCGTTTCCGATAGAGATAACGTTTACGTTGTACTTCTGGATAAACTCCTTGACCTTTTTCTTAGCAGCCTCAACAGCTCCTGCCGAGCCTACAGGGTAGATGATAGCTGTGTCAAGCACCTTGCCTGTGCCGTCGATGACTGCGGTCTTGCAGCCGTGAGCATATCCCGGATCAAGTCCGAGGATAATGCTGCTCTTCAGCGGCGGCTGGAGAAGCATCTGACGGAGATTTGCTGCGAATACCTTTATGGAGTCCTCAGCAGCCTTAGCGCTCATCTCAGAGCGTATCTCACGCTCGATAGAGGGGAATATAAGTCTCTTGTAGCTGTCTGCGGCAGCAGCTCTCACAAGCTCTCCGCAGGCATTGTTAGCCTTGATATACTTGCCGAAGATAACGTCTGTAGCCATAGTCTCATCGAGAGTAACGGATACTTTGAGGAATCCCTCCTTCTCGCCTCTGTCAAGGGCAAGGACACGGTGATTTGCAACCTTCGGGATAGCCTCTGAGTACTCATAGTAGTTCATGTATACGCTCTCAGCCTCGGGATCCGAAGCCTTGGATACCAGCTCGCCCTTTTCGCCTGCAAGAGCACGGAGCTTCTTTCTGATATCAGCGTCATCGGAGATATCCTCTGCGATGATATCCATAGCGCCCTGCAATGCAGTCTGAGCGTCGGTTATCTTCTTCTCCTCGTCGATGAAAGCCTCTGCCTCCTTTTCGGGCTCTGTGGAGTTCTCCTGAGCCATGAGCATTACTGCAAGGGGTTCGAGACCGTTCTCACGGGCAATGCTTGCACGGGTACGGCGCTTTGGCTTGAACGGACGGTAGATGTCCTCGACCTCGACAAGAGTAACAGCTGCGCTGATAGCAGCCTCTATCTCGGGAGTCATCTTCTCCTGCTCTGTGATAGCGGCAGTTACTTCCTCCTTGCGCTTTTCAAGGTTGCGGAGGTACATGAGCCTGTCATAGAGCTCACGGAGTATCTGGTCGTCGAGAGAGCCTGTAAGCTCCTTACGGTAACGGGCGATAAAAGGGATAGTCTTGTCGTCGTCGATAAGAGCTACGGTATTGTCTACCTGTTCCTGTTTTAGTCCGAATTCTTTTGCAAGTTCCTTGTTGATATCCATAGTATTTCCTTTCATTAAGCGGAGCATTTGCGGACAAAGCCTGCAATTTCGCTGTGTATATGATGATTATTCCTCGTTTTCGGCTGTTTCCTGCTCAGGTGCAGTCTCTGCCGCCTGTACAGGCTCCTCAGGCATTTCCTCGGCACGCTGGTCGTTCCAGCGGTCAAGCCACGAAAACAAAGTCTTTGCGATGTCCTTATATACGTTTACGGAGTTCTTCTCCATGAGCACGTCATGGCGCATACCCTCGAAAAGTCGGTGGGATATGCTCTCATAGCCCAGCTTTTCAAGCTTTTTCACGGAACGCATGAAGCGCTTCTCTGAAACCATAGCCGAATCGTCCTTGCCCGAAACAAATCTGATAGGCAGTGAGGGCTGAGTAACGTTCCAGCCCCGTCCCGACTCGGACTGCCTTAACAGCCATACAAGCTCGGTATATCCGTTGAGGGTGGGCTTGAAATTGCACAGCGGATCCTCGTTGTATGCAAGAACAACATCTGCGTCGCTGCAGCGCCATGAATTTATGGGAGATTCATAGAATTTACCGAAGCTGTCGTCTATAGTATCAAATATCTTCTCGCTCCTGAAACGGCTGCCGGGGTGCTTTGAAGCCACAGAGCTGATGATTCTTGCCGCAGGCGAGAACGGGCAGTGGCAGATAGTACCGAGAAGTACCAAGCCGTTGATATCGCCGTCATGCTCCTTCAAAAAGCACCTTGCGCCTGCTGCTCCAAGACCGCTTGCCGCCATAAATACGGGAACATTGGGATAAGCTGCTCTTATCCTTGCATTGAGCTGAGCGATATCGCTTACGAAGCCCTCGCCGCCCTTTCTGAACATATAGCCAAGGTCGTCGGGCTCTACGATGCTTTTTCCGTGACCGCGGTTGTCGTGGATAACGGTGATGAAGCCCTGCTCCGCAAGATAATCCATGAACGGATAGTAGCGCTCCTTGTGCTCGTTCATGCTGTGGACTATCTGGACAATACCGTTTATATCTCCTGAGGGCACAGCCAGCACAGCCGAGATAACAAGCTCGTCAAAATCAGAAGCAAATTGAAATTCCTTCAGATCAGCATTAAGCATAAAGTTCCTCCTGTCAAAAAATCGGGAAAAAATAAATGTACGAATGTAATTATATCACATTTTGAAAAATAATGCAAATCAGCAGAAGCCAGCCTGATCTTAAGCCTGCTGACATCACTTTCCGCAAAGTCTTTTCAGTTCGCAGGCAAGAGTGTTGGGTACTCCCCTTGCTCCGCGGACGGCTGAAACGCCGAAATCCTTCATTTTCGCAAGAGGCATATCGTCCTCACTGTAGCGGTGAACAAGCCGCAGCTTCACTGCCTTCTTGATACGATACTTTCCGTCGTCGTAATTGTACGGGATATTGACCTCAACAGCCTCGCACCTGTACATTACTGCCGATATCGGTGCAGCCATATAGATATACACCGTGTCGCCCGCTATCATATTTGAGGTCTGCTTCCATATTATAGTACCGTCGCGGCGGAAGTCCTGCTCCACATCGTACATGGCAGGCGCCGCAGGTATAAGCCAGTCCTTGGGCTCGGTGCGGAGCCTTTTGCCGCTGCCGCTCTGCCCTGCCAGCTCATAGCTCATATCAAGAAGTGACATTATCTGCTTTTCGTCAACGCTGCCGTCAAGGAGCACAGTTATCCAGTTCTCCTTGTTCATATGATAGGCAGGAAAAATGCCTTTAATCCCAAGCAGAGAGCCTGTCATAAGGGGACTGCACTTGATGTCTAAGATATCTGTCTTGCCCTGTCCGGATAGTCCGAGCTTAGAAGCTTTAACGTCCATAATCACAGCAAACCACTTGTCATTGTCTCTGCGGCGCAGCACAGCACAGTCCGGCAGCCTGCTCCATAGGTATTCCGGCTCTGTGCCAAAGGTTTCAGCTGCGTACTTAAAGACCTTATCACGCATATCAAGTCTCTTCATGCAAGTCCTCCTTCTCCTGTCTGCGCATCTCGTCACGAAGATGTATGTAGCAGGCATTGCATATCTCGCAGTCCTTTTACGCGCGGTGAGCTCCCGTAATGTTTATACCGTAATGAGCGGCTACCGAGGTCTGCTTGCGGTCGGGCATAAGGGGCAGCACTTTCCGTGCAAAGCGAAGCACGTCCACAAAGTCGTTTTCGAGGTAAATGCCGTGACACCTCAGCAGATTGTCATAGAGAAAATTGATATCGAAGTTGACGTTATAGCCCATGAGCATATCGTCCCCTGCAAACTCGTAAAAAGCCTTGATAGCTTCGGAAATATCGGGAGCCTCCGCCACCATTTCATTGGTTATGCCCGTAAGCTGGGTAATAAAGGCGCTTATTGCATTGCAGGGCTTGACAAATGTACTGAATACCGCCGACTTTTCGCCGTTTCTGTAGCGAACTGCCGCTATTTCGATTATCTCGCACTCCTCGGGCGAAAGTCCCGTAGTTTCGATATCCACTACGCAATAATCCTCGGGAAATGCTATCCTGCTCTTTCCCTTTCTGCGTTTTACGCTGCTCATGGCAGGCTCCTTTCATCTGATTCCATATTTCACTCATAATCCGTGCTTTTTTACGGAATATGAGCGTCAAAAGCCGAGACAAGCCCGAAAGCTCACTGCTTTCGGGCTGTTTTTTCCATATATGCGAAGCAAAGCTTCTTATACAGCCTGATATTGTCCCTGCCGCCAAAGAGGTCAGCAGCACTCAGTCCTGCAAATGACTCATTCCTTGCCGAAGAACTTATCTTCCAGCATGAGACACCAGCAGTGATACACAGGCAGGTGAAGCTCCTGTATCATATAGGTCTCAGCTGAGGGGACTTTTACGGCTACATCGGCAACTTCTGCAAGCTCGCCGCCCTTTTCTCCCGTAAGACCTATTACCTTTATGCCGAGAGCCCTTGCAACTACTGTTGCGGACATAACGTTGCGGCTGTTTCCCGAGGTGGAGATACCGAGGAAAACGTCGCCCTTTCTGCCGAAGCCGTAGAGCTGCTGTGCAAATACTCCCAGTCCGTCTACATCATTGATGTAAGCGGTGGTCAGAGCTTCGTGAGCTACCAGCGGTATCGCCATAAGTCCGCGCTCAAGATTCTCAGCAAGGTTCTTTCCGCGGACAGGATCAACGCTTTTCAGCTTTTCCGCAAACTCGGCAGGAATAGTACGGGCTATCTTGAAGCGCTTCATGAGCTCTCCTGCGATATGCTCGCTGTCGGCGGCAGAACCGCCGTTTCCTGCTATCATAAGCTTTCCGTCGCGGAGGTAGCACTCCTCCATGACAAGATAAGCCTTTATTATATCCTCCCTGCACTTTTCAAGCACCGGATATCTTTCTATCAAAAAATCAACGTGTTTTTCAAGCCTCGGCTCTAACATTAATATTCCCCTTTTCTTACTGCTTCAATATGAGCTTTACCGCTTCGGTCAGAGTTTCTGCGGTAACGTCCTGCCCGAAGCTTTCGTTTCCTATGAGCGCAGTCCTGCACCCTGCCGCCTTGCCTGCGAGTATATCGTTCTCGCCGTCGCCTATCATCCACGACTGTGAAAGGTCGATGTTGAAGTCCTCGGCGGCTTTGAGAAGCATCCCTGCCTTTGGCTTGCGGCATTCGCATTCGATTTTAAGCTCTGGCACCTCGCCCTCGTAGCCCTTATGGGGGTGATGAGGACAGAAGTATATGCCGTCAAGATAAGCTCCCTCGTGACCGAGGAGAGTCTCCATTTTGTTGTGTATCTCGGCAAGTTCATCAAATGTGACCTCGCCTCTTGCGATAACAGGCTGATTTGTGGCAACTATTGCAAGACAGCCCGAAGCATTTATGAGCTTCACAGCCTCCGCCGCACCGCTTACCAGTTCAAATTCGTCTGTATTACGCAGAAATCCCACGTATTTATTCAGTGTGCCGTCCCTGTCGAGGAAAATGGCTCTCTGCTTGCTGCGGAGATTTTTCGCTTGAACCACGCCGTTTTTGAAGTCCGCGCACACAGCCGCATATCTGTCGGGAGTTCCCATATCCTTTACGTACTCGGGACTGTCATAGCAGAACATCTTTCCTGTGCCGCAAAGGGGCTTCAATATCTGACGGTCAAGGTCGACCTTGACTGTTTTGCCGTCCTTTTCGGTACCTACGGAATCAGCGTCAATGCCGCTCATATCAAGAGCTTTCGGCGATATAACGTGAAGTCCTGCGTTTACTCTGTTCCTGTACCACTGAGGACGCTGGTCCTCCTTGGCAAGCCATTTCAGCGCTGTTCCGTCCCCGTCTGCAATGAGCAGACCGCTGTCATACGGGTGACTGTTGGGGTGGGTAAAGAGCGTGACAAGTCCGCCCTTTTTCCTGTGATAGTCCACAAAACGGTTGAAGTCGATATCGAAAACCGCATCTGCATTGAGAAGCAGGAAATCCTCGGTAAGCTTGTCACGGATCTTGAAAAGTGCTCCTGCGTTGCCGAGAGGCTGTTCCTCCACGAAATACTCGATATTCACGCCGAGCCTGCTTCCGTCGCCGAAATACCCTATTATCTGCTCGGACATATGGGATACGGTCAGTATCAGGTCGGTGAAGCCCTGCTCCCTGAGACAGCATATCTCGCGCTCAAGCACGGGAACTCCGTCTATCTTTATCATCGGCTTTGGTATATCGGAGGCTACAGAGGATATCCTCGTGCCCTTTCCGCCTGCCATAATTACTGTTTTCATCTTACTCCTCTTCCTTTGGAACGTATATCTCGGGAGTATAGTGTATCACCTGTGTACCGCCGTTCTCGAACTCAAACGGTATGTACATCAGGTCCTTCATAGCGTGTCTTACGCTTTCCTGCTTTTCTGGCTGAACGTAGAATACAAGGAATCCGCCGCCGCCTGCTCCGAGGAGCTTTCCGCCGAGGGCTCCTGCGTCCATGCCCTTCTGGTAGAGAGCGTCAATGCTGTTGGTGCTTACTGCCGCGCCTACCTGTCTTTTCAGTCTCCATGTGTGGTCGAGGAGACGTCCGAACTCGTCAAGGTCGGTGGTTTTATCCGTAAGTACGCGCTCCGCCTCGTCCACAAGGCTGTACATTTCCTTGAGCTGAGCCTTCTTTTCAGCGGCGTCAAGCTTGTTTGCCTGCTGGACATCTGCGGAAAAACGGGTAAATCCCGTAAAGAACATCATAAGATTCTCGTTGAGCCTGCGCTTTCTCTCGGGGCTTATGATAACAGGAAGCACCTCAAAGCCGTCGTCGCTGAAATTAATGCGGTTGAAGCCGCCGTAGGAAGCCGCTATCTGGTCCTGCCAGCCGCCTGCCTCGTTGCAGAGGACTCTTTCAAGGTGGATAGCCTCCTCCGCAAGGCGCTTCTTGTCGGCATACTTGCCTTTAAGAGCGTAGAATGCGTTCAGCAGACCTACTGCAAATGAGGAGCTTGTGCCAAGTCCCGAACGGGCAGGCAGGTCAGCCTCGTAGGTAAGCCTTATCTCGTGCATATCCAGCATTTTCATGGCATTGCGGATAAGTGGGTGCATTATATCTTCAACATTTTTCACACGCTCCGTCTTTGAATAGGAAAGCTCCGTGGTATAGTCGAAAAATCGCGGAAGATGTCTGACGTTCACATAGCAGTACTTGTCAAATGTGGTGGACAGCACTGCACCGCCGTTTTCGTTGAAAAAGCTTTCCATGTCAGTTCCGCCGCCGAAAAACGACATACGGAACGGTGTTTTTGTAATTATCATGCCTGTTTTCTCCTTTATATAGAACATATCTGTGCCGCGGCGCAGATACTCACATAGATTTATTATATACATTATTTGGTACATTGTCAACCATAAGTACAGCAAAAAAGTCCCGAAACGGCTCCGTATACACCGTTTTCGGGACAATTATGCGATATTCAGTCCAATTCAGACTCTTTGCCTAAAAGCTTTTCAAATATGAACACGTACATGATACAGCCTATGCAGGCTCCGATAGTATTGTGGATTATATCGTCTGACTCGAAAAGCCCTCTTCCCGTGTAATACTGAGAAAACTCGATAAACAGCGAGAAAACAAAGCCTGCAACGGCGGCAGCCCTTATATTCCTGAACTTTTCGGACATTATTGGCAGCATGAAGCCAAGAGGCAGGAGCATTATGAGATTTCCGCCTATCTGCCCCGACCAGTAGGTATAATTTCCGCTTTGCAGCATAGTGCTCAGCTCCCACATAGGTCTGAGAACATGGCGGCGCATTCCCGACGTCCTGTCGATAAGAGTTATGCTGAGGACGCAGTACAGATAAAGCGCCAAAGTGAAAAGGCACATTCCCTTGATGACAAGCTCGCTGCGGCTGAGCCTCTTTATTCTGTTTTTAAGCTGTAACATCAATACTCAGCCCCCTGTCTGCGTGATCTATATTAATAGTATACCACATTTTATGAAAAAATGCAAGAAAAGCTTCCCTTTCAATTTGTTAATTATATGTAAACATATAGTGGTTCAGTATTGAAAATAATAAATTACTATGGTATAATTAGACAAAAAGATAATAACATTAACACAGCATTTTATCATTATATAATTATTTTTACCTATGACCTGCCTTAAAAGGAGCTGAACGTATGAAAAAGCATGATAAATCTCCCATATCCTTTGCAAGACTCGCGCTGGCACTTGCCAACGACTATTGCAGTATTTATGTTATAAACGCTGAAGATGACAGCTATGTTGAATACTCCCCCAGCGGAGACGATAAGGAGCTGGTACAGGTATCCAGCGGAAAGAACTTCTACGAAGCAGTTCCTCATAATTGCCGCGAGCTTGTTTATAAGGACGATCAGGAATTCTTTCTTAAAGCTTTTAAGAAAAGCTCCGTCACACAGGCTCTGGAAAACGGGCGCTCATTTTCGCTGACCTACCGCCTCGTCATTGACGGTGTGCCGCGATATTTCTTCCTGAAGACCATTCGCTCCGATGACAGGAGCATTGTCATAGGCGTCCGTGATATCGACGCCGAAAAGCGCAAGGAGCTCGAAAACGAAAAGAACAGCCGTGCCTATGCGGAGATAGCTAAATCACTGGCAAGCCTTTTCGAGCTAATCTACCATATCGACATCGAAACAGGCAGCTATACCGAATACAGCTCCAGTGAGTCCTTTTCAAAGCAGGGCTTCGGCAGAAGCGGAAACGACTTCTTTGAACGCGCAAAAGAGGATATGAAGCGTGTTATCCACCCTGATGACCGCGAAAATATCATAAATAAGCTGGAACGCAACGTTCTTTTAAAGGCTCTCCGCCAAAAAGGAACTGTTTCGCTTACCTATCAGCAGCTTGTTGACAATGAATACCACTACGTTAATCTCCTCGCCTTTATCCAGAAAGCTGACAAGGAGCATATCGTTGTGGGAGTCCGCAACATCGACGCCGAAAAGAGCCGCGAAGCTCAGAGCCAGACATTCAGCGATATAGCTCTTGCACTTGCAAAGCGCTACGAGGTCATCTATCTCGTAAATATCGTCACCAACGAGTACACTGAGTACAGCGCAAGCGAAAACTACAGGAAACTAAAGGTCGGCACTACAGGCAAGGACTTCTTTGCCGAATCGCAGATGAACATGAAGCGCGATATCTACGAGCCCGACCTCCCTATGATGTCTACGGTCATGCAGAAGGAAAATCTGATGAAGGGCATCTCTACCTACGGCAAGGTGCCTGTAAACTACAGACTTATGCTCGACGGCAGACCGCAGTATGTTTCGCTGTATGCTGTTCGTCCTCAGGACGATTCCGACCATATAATCATCGCCGTTGCCAATATCGATGAAGCTATGCAGAAGGAATTCGCATATCAGGATATGGCAAACAAGGATTCCCTTACAGGCGTAAAGAACAAACGCGCCTATGCTCAGGCTGAAGCAGAGCTTGACGACTATATCGCAAAGTTCACTCAGCCGCCATTTTCCGTTGTGGTATGCGATATCAACGGTCTCAAAGAGGTCAACGACACCAAGGGACATAACGCAGGCGACGCCTTTATACGCAATGCCTGCTCCATTATATGCAATATCTTCAAGCACAGTCCTGTTTTCCGTATCGGCGGCGACGAATTTGCCGTTATAATGAAGGGCAGCGACTACGACGAGCGTACACATCTGATGGAGGAGCTTAACAAAGTCCTCGAAGCAAACAAGCATAACGGAATGGTCATCCTTGCGGCAGGCATATCAGACTTCGATCCCGATTTAGATATGCGTGTACAGGACGTTTTTGAACGTGCAGACAATCTTATGTATGATAACAAGAAAATATGCAAAGCTTTAGGCAATAATAAATGATACTTTATCAGATTCCAAGCGAAAGGCGGTGAAGCTGTGAGAACGGTATTTTCAATAATATTTGCTGTGCTTATAATCGCACTGGGCATATGCTCCGTTATAGCACGGCGTTCCAAAAAGCCCATGGGAAAAGCTGTCGCCTTATTTGAAGCCTCGTTTATAATACCCGTACTCGGAAACCTGCTCATAATCGGCTCAAATCAGCGAACTATCGCCATGGCAGGCTGTTATTTCTTCTTTCTCGGATTTGATATGGTAATGTTCTCGCTGATAAACTTCACCAACAAGTACTGTATGGGCGTTGGCGAAGGTCAGAAGCCGCCTAAGTTCATATATGCACTGCTTTCCTTTGACGCGGTGCAGATACTGCTGAACCCCCTTTTCGGTCATGTATTCAGGCTTGAAAAGATAATGGTTGATAATCTGGCTTATTACCGCTTTATCCCAAATACAGGACTTATCTTCCACCGTATCGTGGATTACGGCATATTAGCGGCAGTCCTGCTGATATTCATAGTTTCCATAAAGCGAACTCCCCGTATCTATTCCGAAAAATACCTTATAATCCTGCTCTCTATCACAGCAGAGGGCATATGGCAGACCTTCTACATACTGTCAAGACGTCCCGTAGATACCTCGATGATAGGCTTTGGCGTCTTAGGTCTGCTGATATTCTATTTTGCGCTGTATTACCGACCTCTGAGGCTTCTTGACCGTATGCTGTCCGATATAGTATCGGAAATGTCGGAATATCTTTACATTTTCGACAGCTCCGGCAGCTGCATATGGGCAAACGAACAGGGCTTCAAGCTGGTGGAATTAAGCGCAGAGCAGCTTGACGAGGTAACGGGCAAGCTGACGGAAATGTTCGGTTCACCTGCCGTCGACAGCTCCAATCAGCGCATCATAGGCAGCGGCAGCGACGCGAGATACTACACCCTCGAAGAGAGCCGCGCTGTGGATAATCAGAAGCTTTCGGGAACATATCTGCGAATACGCGACATCACCGAGGAGCAGCAGAGACTCAAGCGTGAGATGTACGACGCAACTCACGACCTTATGACGGGACTTTATACCCGTGAGTACCTCTATCAGCGCATTTCCGAGACAATGTCCGCAAATCCCGACACAGATTACTATATAGTATATGTCGATGTCAAGAATTTCAAGGTGGTAAACGATATTTTCGGCACTAAATTCGGCGACTATGCTATAATACATATCGCAGATTGGCTCCGTGAGAACATACCTAAAAGCGGCTGCTACGGACGACTTGCAGGCGATACCTTCGGCGTGTGCATACCCAAGAAGGAATTTGCCGCAGATGTCCTTGAAGACAAGCTGGCGCATTTCACTATAAAGAGCAGACTTGCGGAATACGGCTATCATCTGCTGATACACCTCGGCGTTTACGACGTTGACAAAAACGATACCAATGATATCTCCCTCATGTTCGACAGAGCTCATCTGTCTCTGTCAAATATCCGCGACGAATACAAGACTCATATCGCCTACTATGACAATGAGATACGCGAAAAGCTTCTCTGGGATCAGGAGATATCCTCACAGGTCTACAATGCCATAAACACAGGACAGCTCCGCCCGTATTTACAGCCTATTGCCGACAAAACAGGCAAGATAGTAGGCGCGGAGGCTCTGGTAAGGTGGATACACCCGGAACGCGGATTCCTGTCCCCGGGTACGTTTATCCCGATCTTCGAGAAAAACGGCATGATAGTCGAGGTAGACAAGCATATGTGGCGCTGTACCTGCGAGATACTCTCACGCTGGCAGAAGGCAAACAGCGACCTCTTCATATCGGTGAATATCTCCCCCAAGGACTTCTACTTCGTGGACGTTGTGGGTGAGATAAAGAAGCTGGTGGAGGAATTCAGGCTGGAGCCCTCAAAGCTCCGCATCGAGATAACCGAGACAGTAATGATGAACGACGCCGAAAACAGAATGGCTCTCCTTGACGAGTTCAGGAAATCGGGCTTCATCGTGGAGATGGACGACTTCGGCAGCGGCTATTCATCGCTGAATATGCTCAAAGATATGCCTGTTGACGTTCTGAAGATAGATATGAAGTTTCTCGGCAAGACCAGCGACAAGGCAAAGGCTAAGACTATCGTCAAGAACATCATCAACCTCACCAAGGAACTGGGCATAGTCTCACTTACAGAGGGCGTTGAAACGGCGGAGCAGTACGAGGCTCTTGAGGAAATGGGCTGCAACCTGTTTCAGGGCTACTACTTCGCAAAACCGATGCCTGTCTATGAATTTGAGGAATTCATTGCATACCGCTCCAAACAGGAGCAAAGTTAATAAAATTGAGATACAGGCTGCTTCGGCAGCCTGTTTTTTTCGCCAAAATATCATAATTTTTATAAAAAGCCTTGGATTTTAACAATTTATCTATTGCTTTTCATTTTATTATAGTGTATAATACTAATGTGTGTCTTTGGATCAAACTCAGTTTTTGACATTTTTTCGATGTATCATAAATATTTCCAATAGAAATGGGGGGGAATATTCATATGAAAAATAAAAAAGATAAACGGACAATACAGAAAACTCTGGACGGACTTTCTCTCACTCAGAAGTACTCCAAGTTTCTCTTTGTAATTATCCTGCTATTCTATATAGCAGATTTTGTAGTCTGCCGAATGCTCTCCGTAGGCGGCAACCCTGAACCGATAATGCTGGCAGGACAGCCCATACCGCTCGGTGCAGTCACAGGTGCTGTTTCAAACCTCGGAAACATCTGTATAATCCTGCTTGTGGTGTTTTTTGGCGAAATAGGCTTCTATACAGCTCTTGGAATACTCCTGCTGCAATTCCCTCTTGTTTTCCAGTCTATATTCGTTCATCACAATCTCAGCAATATCCCCGGTGTTTTCGGCAATATCCTGACGATCATCGCAATTATTATCATATACATCAGAAATAACAAGGTAAACGAATACCAGACGCGAATGCGCGATCAGGCTGTAACGGACAGACTTACGGGACTTCCCAACAGATTCGCCTGTTCAGAGCTTCTGGACAAGCTCATAAAGGAAGGCAAGAAATTTGCCCTCGTTCACATCGACCTCAACAGCTTTAAGGGCATAAACAGCACAATGGGCTATGAATCAGGCAATAAAGTCCTTATCGAGATAGCCCAGCGCTGGAAGAACATTGCCGATACGGGTTCATCGGGCACTCTCGACTTCGTAGCCCGTGTGAACGGCGACGAATATGTGCTCATTATCCGCGGTTATCACTCCAAAACGGGCATAATGAAGACTATCAGGCACTATGAAGCCGTTCTCGGAGACCGCCTTACCATTGACGGCTGTGACTTCTTCATAACAGCAAGCTTCGGCTATGCGGAGTACCCCTCCGACGCCAAGACTCCCGATTCGCTGTTCTCCTATGCAGATGCCGCACTGTCCGAGATAAAGGCTCGCAGGAGCAGCGTCCATATACTGCATTTTACGCCCGACCTGCTCAAGACCGAGCGTACTCTCGAGATCGAAGGCAAGATAAGAGACGCCCTGAAAAACGACACCCTGTTCTTCCATTTGCAGCCTCAGTTCGATATGGCTCATAAGCTCCGCGGCTTTGAAGCTCTGGCGCGTATCAAGGACGCCGAAGGACAGATACTGTCCCCTGCGGAATTTATCCCCGTAGCCGAAAAGGTCGGTCTTATCGACAAGCTTGACTCCGCCGTTTTCAGAAAGGCTGCCATATTCTTCGGAGAGCTCAGCGCAAAGACAGGAACTCCCCTTATCCTCAGCGTCAACGCCTCTGTGAGACACCTGATGAAGAACGACTTCCTTGAAGAAATGAAGGAGCTTCTCAAAACAAGCGGTCTCCCAGCAGAGCAGCTGGAAATAGAAATAACCGAATCCATTATGATAGATTCGGCTGAAAAAGCTCTCCAGTGCATAAACGATATAAGAGCTATGGGCATAAAGCTTGCTATCGACGATTTCGGCACAGGCTATTCGTCACTGAGCTATCTCATCAACTTCCCTGCCAATCTGCTCAAGATTGACAAGTCCTTTATCGACAAGATGAACAGCTCGGACAAGGCAAAGAAATACGTAGAGGCTATCATCTCTCTTGGTCATATCATGGGCTTTGATGTCATCTCAGAGGGAGTTGAAGAGCCGGAACAGCTCGAAACTCTCAAGGAAATAGGCTGCGACCTGATACAGGGCTATATCTGGGGACGTCCGATGCCTCAGGAGGACGCCGAGCAGCTTGTTCTTTCGGAATTGGAATAACAAATAATATCACAAACGCTCCCAATGGGAGCGTTTTTATGTATACTATTAAAGAATTTACATTTTATCCCTTGAAAAAGATGAAAAAAACCTGTATAATAGATATGATCAATGATATCAGTTCATTTACATTTGACAGAAACGGAGGTAGCAATAATGAATAATGAGCGTGAGCTTGACTTTTATCGTCTGTATACTCAGCTTGCTTCTCTTACGCAGATAGTAAATCAGGAACCTGATATCCCACAGATAGAAAAGATATTGAACGAAATAGCGGCTATGTTCCGACTTTCAAAGGCTGTTACCCTTTTTTACCGCCGTCCTGCCGACGAAAAGCTGAATAACGGCGAAGTTATGTGCAGTTACGATACGGGAAAAGAAGGCAAGCCTATACATACAGTACGCTTTGTAACAAGATTTATGGCAATAACTACCATGACCATATATATGACTGAGGACGAGGCGCCCCTCTCGGATGAGGAGCTTTTCATGGTAGACCTTACCATGAGAACTGCCCTCGCCTTTATCAGCCGAAACCGTTTGCAGGTAATTGCCGAGGAGCTTGCATTCTTCGACGATATGGACTTCCGCAATATCCGCAGCTTTTTCAAATATCTGGCATGGAAGTGTCAGCCCGGCGCTTTTGACGGTAAGGCTGCCATAAACTATAATCTCAGGCATTTCGCCCTGATAAACGAGAAATACGGCAGAACAGGCGGAGATATGATGCTCCGCAATCACTACAGACACATAGAGGAGCTTATCGGCGAAAGCGGTATCGTTTCACGTCTCGGCGGAGACGCCTTTGTCTGTATTTGTGACCAGACCGACCTGCCCGACCTTCTCGATTACCTTAACGAAGCAATAGTAGTCGTCAGTGAAAACGGCAATACCGCCCGTGTTTCAAGCTATGCAGGAGTTTTCGTAATTCCCGACGGCTATACGGTAACTGTCCCCAATGATATCATGGGAAAGATAATGCACGCCTATCAGATAGCAAGAAACGGCGTTCAGGGCAATATCATATTCTTCTCGGATATGCTCATGTCCGACAGAGAACGCTCAAGGCGCATACAGAATATGTTCCCGGAGGCTCTGAAAAACGAAGAATTCCACGTTTTCTATCAGCCAAAGGTGAATATCCTCACAGGCGAGATATGCGGCGCAGAGGCGCTCTGCCGCTGGTTCCATGACGGCAGGATAGTTCCGCCTATGGAGTTTATCCCCGTTCTCGAAGAGACCAGCGAAATATGCAAGCTGGATTTCTATATGCTGGACAAGGTATGCAGCCATATCCGCCAATGGCTGGACGCAGGCAAAAATGTGGTCCGCATATCCGTGAACCTTTCAAGACGGCATATGACCAATCCCGAGCTTCTCCAGACTATCATAGACATCATAGACAGTCACCATGTTCCTCATCAGTTCATAGAGATAGAGCTCACCGAAACTACCACCGACGTGGAGTTCAAGGACCTCCGCCGCGTAGTTGACGGACTTCACCAGCAGAATATATACACCTCTGTGGACGATTTCGGTATGGGCTATTCTTCACTTAACCTCATCAGAGTCGTTCCGTGGAACGTCCTCAAGGTGGACAGGATTTTCCTTCCGCTGGACGGTGAGGCAAAGGACAGCACCAGAAGCGTCATGTTCAAGCACGTTATGGCTATGGCAAAGGAAATAGGTCTTGAATGTATCGTAGAGGGCGTTGAGACTCCTGCACAGCTGGAGCTCCTCCGTCAGAACGACTGCGAGCTTGCACAGGGCTATCTCTTTGACAAACCGCTTCCGCTGGAGGAATTTGAAAAAAGGCTGGATAAAAAACGTTATCCTATATAAAACATATATCAACACAGACGGAATAATACATCCGATCAGCATCCTTTTTTCCAAAGGAAAGGATATATACATATGTATACAAAAGAAAACTATGAAAAAGACCTCGGATTCATTGAAAAAATGGATCATCTGGTATCGCGCAGGATAGAATTCATCGCCTATTTCTTTGCATTTGCAGCTTGTCTGGCTGCACATATACTGTATTTCTTCCTTTTCCTGAATGCAGGCGTCAAGAATATGGCAATATTCAATGTTTTCAGCGTATTATTCTATGCTTTGACTATCATACTGGTCAAAAAGGTAAAAAACAAGCTTCTCCTCGCATATGCAGCTCTTGCGGAAATAATAATCCACGCATCCCTTGCAACGATATGCGTTGGCTGGGTGCCTGATTTCGGTATGTTTCTGCTTATGATAATCCCCATAGCCTTTCTTATGCCGAATAAGAACAAAAAAGCTCCCTTTGTGGTAATGTTCACCTCGATACTGCTGTATGGAGTACTGAAATATATCTACCGTGACCATAATTATACGGTTTATAACATCGATGATACTGCATTTGCTTCTGTTTTTTACTTTATAAATATATTTATAGGCTCATTTGTACTGGTATATGCTACGACTATATATACCTTCATGAACCGATATACCGAATGCAAGCTGAGAGTACAGAACGAACAGCTTCGCATTATGGCTTCTGTCGATCCCCTGACAAAGCTCAGCAACCGCCGCGCAATGCACAGGAATCTCACGGAAATATGCGAAAAAAGCAGAAAAACAGGCAGAAACTACGTGCTTGGTATCGGAGATATCGACAATTTCAAGCAAGTCAATGATACCTACGGTCATGATTTCGGAGACTGCGTGCTCTCCACCGTAGCCGAGGTCATATCTGATAATCTCCCTGACAGCGGCTGTGCCGCAAGGTGGGGCGGAGAGGAATTCCTCTTTGTTATCCCCGATGAGGAGCTTGAAAAGGGGCGCCTTTTCTCCGATAAGATAGTGACCTTGATAAGTCAGCAGCAGTTTGTCAAGGACGATACTATGTTTTCCGTAACAATGACGATAGGTATCTGCGAGGGAACTCCCGACGATATCATCGACAAGGTCATAAGCCAAGCCGATAAACGCCTTTATAAAGGCAAGCGCAACGGCAAGAACCACACTGAATATACAGATTGAAAAAGCTCCCGAAACGGGAGCTTTTCTGCTGTTCACATCACGAACGGACATATTCCTCAAAAGGCATTGCTTCGCCTGTTGTCGTCGAAGTATACGCATAATATGACAATATTATAGATGCGTCCACTGCGTTGATAAGCCCGTTTCCGTCGGTGTCTGCGGCTTTTATCTGCTGAGCAGTAAATCCGCCCTCCTGCTTTGTTGAGACCTTAGCATAATAGGACAGCACCTCGGAAGCGTCAACTGCATTTATATAGCCGTCGCTGTTCACATCTCCAAGCTTGTATGTAACAGGCTCAGGCGTCTTTCCCAGCGATTTAAAGGTATAGCCGTACTTCTTGGCATAATCCTCAGCCGTTGAACCGTCATAGCCCTTGATGACTCCGCTGTAATCCTTGTAATTATTGCCGAATGTGGTGGCTCTGTCGAATATAACAGCATTGGGATTCAGTATAACGACCTCTTCAAGAGCGGCGCAGTTGGTAAATGCCTGCATACCGATATCCTCGACCGACGCAGGGATAGTCACAGAGGCAAGTGAGGAACAGCCCGAAAAGGCATTATATCCTATCTGCGTCACCGTTTCGGGGATAGTCAGCTTTTTCAGCGCAGTATGTCCCCAGAACGAATTGCTGACTATATTCGTGACAGTATCGGGAATAACTGCTTCTTCAATATCTGCCGTAAAAATAAGCATATCGTTGACTATTACGTAATCGTTCTTTTTGACCTCGTTATTAAGCCATGCCGTACCGCCAAAAGCCAGTGAGCCGATATTATTTACCGACGAGGGTATCTTTACATCGGCAAGTGACCTGCACATGGCAAATGCCGAAGAACCGATATTTGTCACAGAATCGGGGATATCTATCGCTTTCAGCGCCATACAGCTGTTGAAAGAATAGGTCTCGATATTTGTGACCGTGTCTGACAAGGTAACAGATACAAGATTCTTGCATTCGCTGAAGCACTGAGCTCCCACATTGGTTATGCCCTTTCCGATGACTACCTTTTTAATTTTGTCTTTCATGTCCGCCCACGGCAGAGTATAACCGGAACTGAGCCCGTACATGGCTCCCGTACCGCTTATAGTCATTGTACCGTCGCTGTCAAGAGCCCATGTCGCGCTTTTTCCGCAGGTGCCGCTTGAAGCTGTCTCTGCCGCTGAAACTTCGATAGCTGAAATGCCGCCGTATACAGGCAATGCACCGCTCATGTCCAGAAGCAATGAAGCTCCGACAGCAAATGATAAAGCTCTGTTCATTCTCATGATAACGCCCCCTAAAATCAGTATTTTCATTATAATAACACACATTTAAGAAAATAGCAATATCCGCAGTAAAAAACTGCATAAACAAATTATATTATTAATGTGGAGATTTAAAACATTACACAAAAATATAAAAACAATATTTCTTTTTTCAGATAAATATTATATAATATATATCGGTATCAAAACCATAAATAATATAGGACGGTGGAAAATACGATGAAGAAAAATGCTAAAAGATTTCTGGCTTCACTTACAGCCGCAGCAGCTATCAGCTCTGTATGCTGTACTCCCCTTGCAGATATGGGAATAAAGCTCCCCATAAGTGCAATAGAAGCAAGTGCTGCCGAAACTCTCGTAAACGGCGACTATCAGTACTACACAGACGATAACGGTGCTGTTATAAAGAAATACACCGGTACTGCCGCTGAACTGATAATCCCCGAAGAACTTGACGGAAACAAGGTCTATGCTATCGAAAGCTACGCTTTCCAGAGAAACGCAAACATAGCTTCTGTTACTATGCCGACAGGTCTGAAAAAAATAAGCAACAATGCTTTTTACGGCTGCAGCGCCCTCAAAAGCGTTAAATTCAACGAAGGTCTGACATTTTTAGGCAGCTATTCTTTCTCGGGAACCGGTCTTACAGAGGTATCTCTCCCCTCAACACTTGAAGACGCTACATACCCTTTCAGTAACTGCCAGATAACCAAGGCTGTATTCGCTGAGGGAACTGTAAAAGTACCAAGCTTTATATTTGACAACTGCACTAAGCTCACAGAGGTAAACCTCCCGAAAACTGTTGAGAAGATAGGCAGCTATGCATTCAAGAACTGCTCATCTCTCAAAGAATTCGATTTTCATGAGGGACTCACATTCTTAGGAAACTACGCTTTCTCGGGCACCTCTCTCACAGAGGTTTCTCTCCCCGCAACACTGGAGGACGCTACATACCCATTCAGCAACTGCAAGATAACCAAGGCAACCTTTGCTGAGGGAACTGTAAAAGTACCAAGCTTTATATTTGACAACTGCCCCAAGCTGGCAGAGGTAAACCTCCCGAAAACTGTCGAGAAGATAGGCAGCTATGCATTCAAGAACTGCTCATCTATCACTGAGTTCAATTTCCATGAGGGACTCACATTCTTAGGAAACTACGCTTTCTCGGGCACCTCTCTCACAGAGGTATCTCTCCCATCGACACTGGATGACGCTACATACCCATTCAACAACTGCAAGATAACCAAGGCAACCTTTGCTGAAGGAACTGTAAAAGTACCAAGCTTTATATTTAACAACTGCACTAAGCTCACAGAGGTAAACCTCCCGAAAACTGTTGAGAAGATAGGCAGCTATGCATTCAAGAACTGCTCATCTCTCAAAGAATTCGATTTCCATGAGGGACTCACATTCTTAGGAAACTATGCTTTCTCAGGCACAGCCATTACAGAAGTCACCCTGCCTTCAACGCTTACTGACGCTACATACCCGTTTGAAAGCACCAGCAATATCGAGAAAGCTACCTTTGCAGAGGGCACAACAACTATACCAAGCTGGATATTCCACGACTGCAAAAAGCTCACTGAGGTAAATCTGCCCAAGACAGTTACCAAGATAAACAGCTATGCTTTCCAGAACTGTTCAGCACTGGAGAAGATAACTCTCCATGAGGGCATCACTACTATAAGCAGCAACGCTTTCTCAGGCACAGGCATCAAGGAACTGACTCTCCCCTCTACATTCAAGAGCGGCAGCTATGCTTTCACAAAAAGCAAGCTGGAAAAGGTCATCTTCACAGAGGGCGCAGCTACTGTTCCTACTCAGTGCTTCAACGGCAGCAATATGCTCAGGGAAGTTGTTCTTCCAAATACTATAAAGACTATCAACAGCTATTCCTTTGAGGGCTGTTCAAACCTTAAATCCATTGAGCTGCCCGAAGCTCTGGAAAGGATCGACAGCTCCGCATTCAAAAATACAGGTCTTACAAGCATTGTAATCCCCGACAGCGTAAAGAACCTTTCAAGCAATGTATTCAGCAACTGCAAGAACCTTAAAACAGCCGTTGTGGGCTCAGGTCTGTCAAATATCGGCTCCAGCGCATTCTTAAACTGCACAGCTCTGGAAAAGGTAACTCTGAAATCCGCAAAGCTCAAGGCTTCTTCATACGCATTCTCAAACTGCCGCAAGCTCTCAGAGGTAGACTATTCAAATACTGCTTTCACATTTGACAGAACTGCATTTGCAAAGTGCTATTCTCTTAAAGATATGAATCTCATATACCTTGAGCGTCCTGTTTCAACAATGACTATCAATACAGAGAATGCAGCTGTAGACGGCATTGTAAATTTCACCGTTGATTTCTCAGCTCTTGAAGGACGCTTCAACGAGGACAGCAGCTTTACTCTTTTACTTACAGTTCCTCAGGGTATAACCGTACTGCCTGATACATTCCAAACAGACGCAGGAGCAGTATCCGCAGAGGATGTTTCGGCACTAAAAATACCTTTCAATACATCATCCGGCAAGCTCACCTTCTCCGCTAAGGCTGCTCAGGCAGGCACATTCGATATCGACGCAGACCTTAGCTTCATGGAGAACAAGAACGAGAGAATCGAGCCTATCCACTCCGTAAGATTCACAGCTGACGTTCTCAGCCTTTCAGCACCGAGCACCACAAACAGCTTAAAGATAAATGTAAGCGGTACAGGTCCAAAGGGCAAGGAGATAGGCGTATATGTAGGCGATAAGCTCATTGGCAGCCCTGTTGCTGACGCCAAGACAGGCAAATACTCACTGGCTGTAGAGCTCCCCGATGGCGCAGACGGCTCAAAGTACGTGCTCAAGGCTAAATACGGCGATACAGTAACATCTGACTTCGAGGTAGTATACTCAAAGGATGCACCTGCTGTCGGCAGCATAAAGCTGGGCATAAACGGAAAGGCAGCAGAGAATGATATTACAGACGTATTCACAAAGTGCACATCGCCTGTGATGTATTATGTTCCGAGCAAGGCACTCGATCTCACAGCTGAGATAAGCAACAGCGCATTTGTTGAAAAGGTATTCTTCACAAGCACAAAGCTTGACAAGGTCGCAAAGCTTGAAGCTACATACGACGAAAAGTCAGGCTTATGGACAGCAAAGGGCTATTTCGACGGCAATAAGAACTATGTCCCCGGTACTCTTAATGTTGTTGTAGTTACAAAGTCAGAATACAACGCATTACAGGCTGCAAAGCTTGATATCGACTATACAAAGGGCTACTTCTCGCGTCCTGGCAATATAAGATTCCTGGTTGATCCGTCAGGCATCGTATACGAGGGAGCTCCTTCAAACGCTGTTGAGGGCGCTGAAATGACAGTTTACTACATGGGCGAGGACGGCAAGGCTGTTGTATGGGACGGCAAGGACTACGACCAGCAGAATCCGCTCCTTACAGATGAAACAGGCGCTTTCGCATGGGACGTTCCCGAGGGCGAATGGAAGATAGTATGCAAGGCAAAGGGCTTTGAGCCTGTGGAGAGCGAATGGACAGAGGTTCCTCCCGTTCAGAAGGGCATAAACTTCGCACTTGTAAGCAATGAAACTCCAAAGGTAACAGACCTCTCCTTTGACGGAACAAATATCAACCTTAAATTCAGCAAGTATATGCTCCCCGATACTGTAAATCTCAGCACAGTATCCCTTGATTCAGGCAATGAGCTCACACTGTCTCCTGCATTCCACACTTCATCAGAGGAAATTACAGATACATTCATCATAAGCGGCGACTTTACTGAAACAACTGATGTAAACGTTGAAGTAAGCAGTGCCTGCTCAAGCTACGCAAACGCTTCTGCTGAGGAATTCAAGAAGACCTTGCGCATACACGAGCCTGTAACTACAACCACTACACAGACAACAACAACAACTACTACTACAACTACTACAACAAGCACAACTATCAAGCCTGTTTCAACCACTACAACCACAAAGCCCACAACAACTTCAACAACAACGCCAGCTTCAACAACCACAACCACTAAACCTGTTTCAACCACTACAACTACAAAGCCCACAACAACTTCAACAACAACACCAGCTTCAACAACCACAACTACTAAGCCAACTTCAACTACTACAACTACAAAACCTGTTTCAACCACTACAACCACAAAGCCAGTTTCAACTACTACAACCACTAAGCCTGTTTCAACCACTACAACTACAAAGCCTGTTTCAACAACCACAACTACTAAACCAGTTTCAACTACTACAACCACAAAACCAGTTTCAACAACTACAACTACTAAACCAACTTCAACCACTACAACCACAAAGCCAGTTTCAACAACTACAACTACAAAACCAGTTTCAACAACTACAACCACAAAGCCAACTTCAACCACTACAACCACAAAACCTGTTTCAACTACTACAACCGTTACAACAACTGCTCCTGTAACTACCACAACAAAGCCTGTTGAGCCTAAGCAGTCTCTCGGCGATTACAACAACGACGGCGCTGTAAATGCAGTTGACGCTTCTTACATCCTTACCGTTTACGCTGAGAACTCCATAAATCACACAACCGCAACTGCTGAGCAGTTAGCTGTGGGAGACGTCAACAAGGACGGCAAATTAGACGCAGTAGACGCTTCATATGTACTTTCATACTACGCATACTGGTCAACTAAGGAAAAAATAAGCTTAGAGGAATATCTCAAAAATAATCTTTAATATCTTAACACAAGCATGACCGCCTTCGGGCGGTCATTGTTTTTCTTAGTCATTGACTTTATTCACGGAATATGATACAATATAGGTGATTTATTTTGCTTTATTTAAAGCTTATGACAGTTTATCTCGTCAAATTCTCCATTTAAACCAGAAAGATATGATAAGGAGAAGATATTATGGGAATGATGGATTTTCTAAAAGTCAGCAACGGAATCGCAAACAATATCCATTTCGTCAACAGGATCCTCGGTGAGGGTACATATTCAGGGCACGTTGATTCTTCAAGGAAACCCAACGGTCACGGAGTTTTCATAAACAGCCTTGACATAGAATATGAGGGCGAATGGGCTAAGGGCAGGCTCTGCGGCTTCGGCAAGAAATATGCCAAGGGCTACTATGACCTTGTACAGGGCGGTGACGATGATGATGCAAGCAAATCCCTTGTTTACGCAGGCAGCTTCTGGAACGACAGATTCCACGGCAAAGGCAAGGAATACAGTCAGACAGGCAAGATAATCTACGACGGCGACTGGCTTGAGGGCTGGAAGTGCGGCGAGGGTATCGAGTACTACGAAAACGGCAGAGAAAAGTTCAGAGGTACATGGAACAGAAGCCGATACCACGGAAAAGGCATATTCACCTGCAAAAACGGCAGTATCATAGAGGGCGAATGGATAGACGGCAGGCTCGAGGGCGAAGCTACCCTTACTGACAGAGATAACTGCGTATACAAGCGGATCTATAAAGAGGGCGACATGATAAGCGAAAAGCTTGTCAGCGGAACTCCGAAGCCTTCTCCCGACGCATCAAGAACTATTAAATTCGATACGGGCATATATAAGGGCGAGGTCGACTTTACAGGCAAAATGCACGGCAAGGGCGTGTTCACCTACACCAACGGCAACAAGTACGAGGGACGCTTCAAGGACGGCGTAAAGCACGGCAGCGGCGTCTTCACATGGGCTAACGGCGACGTTTACGAGGGCGAATTTGAAAACGACCTGCGCAACGGCTACGGAGTCTATACCAGCCAGAACGGCAACAAGTACGACGGCGAATGGAAGGACAACCTAAAAAACGGTCACGGCATATTCTATTACAGCAGCGGAGACCGCTTCGAGGGAGAGTTCTTAAACAGCCTTAAACACGGACACGGCGTATTCCACTCAAAAAGCGGCGATGTTTTCGAGGGCGAATGGCTCAATGATATGCGCTGCGGCGTAGGCATCGTAACTCTTGCAAGCGGCAAAAAAATGCGCCAGAAATGGGAAAACGAAAGGCTCATAAACGAGGAAATGCTCTGATATTCCCAAAATCAATAAAAAATCAAGACCGTCCTTTGTGGCGGTCTTAACTATGAAAACATGGAGACAGAAAATGAAAAACAACGACTTTACAAGCGGCGCGATACTTTCAAAGCTGCTTAAATTCATGCTGCCTGTTCTGCTGGCTATGTTTTTGCAGGCTATGTACGGCGCTGTGGACCTGCTGGTGGTGGGACAGTTTGCGGAAAAGACCGATGTTTCGGCAGTATCAACGGGCTCACAGATAATAATGACTCTCACCAATATACTGGTGAGCTTTTCTATGGGCATAACCGTCGCCGTCGGACAGAGGATAGGTCAGAAACGCCCTGATGAAGCCGCTCAGACTATAGGCACAGGTCTTATCATCTTCGGTATCATCGGACTTGTATTAACGGTGATAAGCGTTGTCGGCGGCTCGGGACTGGCATGGATAATGCAGGCTCCAAAGGAAGCCTTCGATGTCACCGCAAACTACATAAGGATATGCGGCGGCGGCTTCCTCGTTATCACAGCTTATAATCTGCTGGGCAGCATATTCCGAGGTCTCGGAGACTCGAAAACACCGCTGTTAGCTGTAGGTATCGCCTGCGTATTCAATATCATCGGCGACCTTGTTTTCGTGGCTGGCTTTGGTATGGGCGCTTCGGGAGCAGCTCTCGCCACTGTCATGGCTCAGCTCATCAGCGTTGTGATATCATTTATAATGATACGCCGCTCAAAGCTTCCGTTTGAGTTCGGCAAAAAGCACCTGAAACTGAAAAAGAACTACGCCTCCATAATAATCCGCATAGGAACGCCTATCGGCTTGCAGGATTTCCTTGTGGGACTGTCATTCCTCATAATACTTGCTATCGTGAATCGTCTCGGTGTTACCGCTTCCGCAGGCATCGGTGTTGCGGAAAAGGTATGCGTATTCATAATGCTGGTACCGCTGGCATTCATGCAGTCCATGACCGCCTTTGTAGCACAGAACTACGGCGCAGGACAGCTCCAAAGAGCACAGAAGGCTCTCAAAACAGGTATAATAGTCTCATTTGCCTTCGGCTTTGCGATGTTCCTGCTCACATTCTTCCACGGCGACCTTCTGGCAGGTATCTTCTCCCCCGAAGCTGATACAGTAAAAGCCGCGTGGGACTACCTTAAAGCCTACGCTATCGACTGTCTGAGCACCTGCTTCCTGTTCTGCTTCATAGGCTACTACAACGGCATTGAAAAGACCAAATTCGTAATGCTTCAAGGCATATGCGGAGCCTTTCTCGTAAGGATACCCGTTGCTTTTCTTATGCAGAGGATAGGCGGCGGCTCCATGTTCCTCATCGGAATGTCAATTCCCTGCTCAACAGTTTTACAGATAATCATGTGCTTTGCAGCGTACTTTTATTTCAATAAAAAGCAGAATGCTCCCACAGAAAACGGTATATAACAACGAAAGGCAGATACTTCCACGAAGTATCTGCCTTTTTCACTATTATGATTAGTTTTCTTCATTTTTTACATAAGCAGCAATATTCTTAGGCTAAAAAGGCTGTTTGCATAAGCTGCCGGACATGATCCAAGCTGTGTATATTACTTATAAGACTGCAAATAATATCCAAAGCAGACAACTGCAAATCCACGTAAAAAAGGAGATTTCACTTTTTATGAAAGCAACAGGTATTGTCAGACGGATAGACGACCTCGGACGTGTCGTTATCCCTAAGGAAATACGCAGAACTATGCGGATAAGAGAGGGTGACCCACTCGAAATATACACAAACAGCGAGGGCGAAGTCATTTTCAAGAAGTATTCCGCCGTCAGCGAAATGAGCGAGAATGCAGGCTATGTAGCGGATATCATGCATAAAATAGCAGGCTGTCCCGTCATCATCTTCGATAAAGACCACGTAGTAGCCTCGGCAGGCGTTCCGCGGAAGGAGTTCTCCGAACGCCGCGTCACAGGACAGCTTGAGGAGCTCATGGAAAGCCGCGGACAGTTCTTCTGCCCCGACGGCAGCACCAACAGCTTCTTCCCTGCCGAGGGCGTGGACAGAACTGCCATAGCCGCTCTGCCTATCATCACGGCAGGCGATGTTTCGGGAGCTGTCGCCTTTCTCACCAGTGAGAAGTGCACCGAAGTGACCGACCTGCAAAAGAGCCTGATAAACGCCGCCGCCCAGTTCCTTGCGCGGCAGATAGAGGGGTAAATAAGCCTTTAGCCATAGGCTTTAGAGCTGATAATTATGTATGGGCGCACAGTGTGCGCCCGTCTTATCTCCCCATATACAGCAAAAAAGGCACTCAAAGGGGAGTCCCCTTTGGCGAAATCGCAGGTTACCAAATATGAGCCGTTACTTTACGGCTCGGTAGCCCGCTTTTTCCGTTAAGGGGAGCAGCCTAATGAGTGCCTTTTCAACTATTTATTATGCCTCGTACTTCGGCTCGCAGGTGAGATTTATGCCGAGTCTCTTTGCGATACGCTCGTCAACTGCCGAAAGGATAACTGTAGAATGAACTTCACAGCCGCGGAGCTTTGATATCTGCTCCATAGCCTTTTTAGCGTTCTCATCGGTGGTTGCGCAGATAGACAGCGCAATGAGAGTCTCATCGGTGTGCATTCTCGGGTTGTTGTTGCCGAGGTGGTTTACCTTCAGCGCCATAATAGGCTCGATAACGTGTGGCGACATGAGCAGTATCTCGTCGTCGATATCAGCGAAGTGCTTCAGCGCATTAAGGAGAAGTGCCGATACTGCGCCGAGAAGATTCGATGTACGTCCTGTAAGGATAGTTCCGTCGGGAAGCTCCATAGCAGCGGCAGGTCCGTCTGTAGCCTTTTCCTTTTCAAGAGCCGCAGATACTACCTTTCTGTCCTCAACGGTAACGTTTGCCTGCTTCATGAGAAGCTCCAGCTTCATTACCTCGTCTTCGGAGATAAGACCTTTACGGTACTCACACATTCCTGTATAATAGCGGCGGATTATCTCCTGCTTTGCAGCCTCACAGACAGCGTCGTCGTCGATAATGCAGTTGCCTGCCATATTAACGCCCATATCCGTAGGCGACTTGTAAGGAGACTCGCCGAGTATAGTCTCGAACATAGCGTTGAGTACGGGGAATATCTCAACATCGCGGTTGTAGTTTACGGTAGTCTTTCCGTAGGCTTCAAGGTGGAAAGGATCTATCATGTTAACATCGTTGAGGTCTGAGGTTGCAGCCTCATAAGCGATATTAACGGGGTGACGGAGAGGAAGGTTCCATATGGGGAAGGTCTCGAACTTGGCATAGCCTGCATTGAGTCCTCTCTTGTGCTCATGGTAGAGCTGAGAGAGACAGGTAGCCATTTTACCGCTTCCCGGTCCGGGAGCTGTAATGACAACGAGCTTGCGTGAGGTCTCGATATAGTCGTTCTTGCCGTAGCCCTCATCGCTGATGATGTATTTAAGGTTGGAAGGATAGCCCTTTATGCTGTAATGGTGGTAAACCTTTACGCCGAGAGCTTCAAGGCGCTTCTGGAAAGCGTCGGCAGTAGGCTGATTGTCATATCTTGTAAGAACAACACTGCTGACATAGAGTCCTATCTTGGTGAAAACATTGAAAAGACGGATAACATCAACATCGTATGTAATACCAAGGTCGCCTCTTACCTTGTTCTTCTCGATATCGTCGGAGTTGATAACAATAACTATCTCAGCCTCGTCCTTGAGCTGTAATAACATCTGGAGCTTACTGTCAGGCTTGAAGCCGGGAAGCACTCTTGAAGCGTGAAAATCGTCAAAGAGCTTTCCGCCGAACTCCAGATAAAGCTTATCGCCGAACTCTGCGATACGCTGTCTGATATGCTCAGACTGCATTTTAAGGTATTTTTCGTTGTCAAAACCGATTTTGAAACTCATTTTTCTCTTCCTCCCGCAAACATTATAATAATTTATTATATACCAAAGCCCGACAAATTTCAAGTACTGCGCCGAAAAAAATTCTGTTGTTCATTTCCACAAGTATTGTGCAAATTAATGCGTGATCGCTAAACTGTAGGGGCTGGCGTCCCCGACAGCCCGTCAAATAAATCACAACTTACGGGGCGATGCAGGCATCGCCCCCTACAAATAGGAATTCGGGGTTATTTCGTTTTGCGCAGACTGCCAAAGACAGCCCCTGCAAAGCTAACGGCTCGGGCGGATAATATCCGCCCCTACAGGCGTTCTCCCCACTTGACAACAACAAAAATATATGCTATGATGTAAAAGCAAAAACCGTGAACGAATAAAACCTGTGCAATGCCCGATACAGAGAGTTTCCGTCTGGTGCGAGGAAACGACGGCGCATAGTGACCTACATTCGGGAGTTGCCGCATTGAACCTAAAGTAGGTGCGGACGGGTATGCCCGTTACAGCTTTTCGAGTTCCGATTATCGGATAAATCAGGGTGGTACCGCGAGTAGCTTCGCCCCTGAGCAGTTTTTCTGCTCGGGGGCTTTTATATTTCCGTATTATAAATAAGTAAGGGAGCAAACTATGAAAAGAGCCATTGCATATCTCAGTATTTCTGCGGCAGTATTCCTTATATCACTGTTTTTCATGTACATAGGCTTCATAAGCCCTGCAAAAAACGGTGCGGACTCCCCTTTCATACGCATGACAGTATGCACTCTGCTGTGCATTATAGTCATCGGCTTTTCCACAAGATATATTCATTTGATAACCGGACTTGCAGGACTTGACAGCGCACATCTGAACTTAGGCTTCACTATCGCTATTCTCCTTGCCATATTTACGGAGTACGTCAGCTTCGGCAATTCTACACTTGAACCCTACTATACAGCCCTTGCCGACAGATACAAGGACGGCTTGGGAGAATACTTCTACACCTACTGCAAGTACGTTTTCATGGGCGGACAGGCTCTCATAGCAGTCCGCACCTTTATACACTCGGCTTTGCTTGGTCTAATCAAGACCATAATCAAGCACTGTGACTGATTTCGAAAGGAGTTTTTATGACCGATAAGATAATCATCAAAGGCGCAAGAGCCAATAACCTTAAAAATATAGACTTGGAACTCCCCCGTGACCGACTTATCGTCATGACGGGACTTTCGGGCTCGGGCAAGTCCTCACTTGCCTTTGATACCATTTACGCCGACGGTCAGCGCCGCTACGTGGAAAGCCTTTCCTCCTACGCGAGAATGTTCCTCGGACAAATGGAAAAGCCCGATGTGGACAGCATTGAGGGACTTTCCCCTGCTATCTCCATTGACCAGAAGACTACCTCCAAGAACCCGCGTTCAACTGTGGGTACTGTTACCGAGATATACGACTATCTCCGTCTGCTTTACGCAAGGATAGGCGTTCCACACTGTCCTGTCTGCGGCAGGGAAATTTCCCAGCAAACCATTGACCAGATGGTGGATACCCTTATGGAGCTCCCCGCAGGTACTAAGCTCCAGCTCCTCGCTCCTATCGTCAGAAACCGCAAGGGACAGTATTCAAAGGAGCTTGAAAGTGCAAGAAAATCGGGCTTTGTCCGTGCAAGAGTTGACGGTATCATGTATGAACTCAGCGAGGATATCAAGCTTGACAAGAACAAGAAGCACAATATCGAGATAATCGTTGACCGTATCGTTATAAAAGAGGGCATCGAGTCCCGAATCACAGACAGCCTTGAAACTGTTTTCAACCTCACGGGCGGTCTTGCCATTGCGGACGTCATCGACGGCGAAGAGATACTTTTCTCCCAGAATTACGCCTGTCCCGAGCATAATATCAGCATAGGCGAGCTTGAACCCGTCATGTTCTCATTCAACAATCCTGTGGGAGCTTGTCCCAAGTGTACAGGTCTGGGCGTGTTCAGACACATCGATCCCGACCTCATTATCCCCAATAAAGACCTTTCTATCGAGGAGGGCGCTATCAACGCCTCGGGCTGGAACAGCCTTGACGAAACATCTATCGCTACCATGTATTACCGCGCTATCTCAAAGAAGTACGGCGTGCCTATAGACGTTCCCGTCAAGAAGCTGAAAAAGGAACAGCTTGACCTCTTCCTCTACGGCACAGGCGACGAAACACTGGAGCTGAAACGTCCTGCTTCTCTCGGCGGCGGAACCTACAACTCCCCGTTTGAGGGCGTTGTCAACAACCTTGAGCGCCGCTACAAGGAGACCTCAAGCGAATGGTCGAAAAATGAGATAGAGGAGTATATGAGCGAGGTGGAGTGCCCCGTCTGCAAGGGCAAAAGGCTCCGCGACGAGTACCTTGCAGTAACTGTGGGCGACAAGAACATCAGTGAGCTCACTGATTTTTCCGTCAAGGACGGTCTCGGCTTCTTCAACGGTCTGAAGCTCTCGGAGCATGACAGCTACGTTGGCGAGCGCATAATCAAGGAGATAAAGGAGCGTCTGGGCTTCCTTAAAAGCGTGGGACTTGAATATCTCACCCTTTCACGTTCATCGGGAACTCTCTCTGGCGGTGAAAGCCAGCGTATCCGCCTTGCTACACAGATAGGCTCATCACTTGTTGGTGTGCTCTATATCCTTGACGAGCCAAGTATCGGACTTCATCAGCGCGACAACGACAAGCTCATAGCTACGCTTAAACGTCTCCGCGACTTGGGCAATACCCTCATAGTCGTTGAGCACGACGACGATACAATGCTTGCCGCTGATTACATCGTGGACATAGGTCCCGGGGCAGGCATACACGGCGGCGAGGTGGTCTTTGCAGGAACTGTGGATAAGCTCCTGAAATGCAAGACCTCAATAACAGGTCAGTATCTCAGCGGCAAAAAGAAAATAGATATCCCGAAGAAGCGCAGGAGCGGCAACGGAAAGTTCCTTACCGTCCGCGGAGCTGCCGAGCATAATCTGCAAAATATCGACGTTTCAATACCTCTCGGCGAGCTCGTATGCGTTACGGGCGTGTCGGGCTCGGGCAAGTCCTCACTTGTGAACGAGATAATCTACAAGTATCTCGCCGCAAAGCTGAACCGTGCCAAGACAAGATGCGGACAGTTCCGCGAAATGGAGGGACTTGAACATCTGGACAAGGTCATCTGCATAGACCAGTCACCTATCGGACGCACTCCCCGCTCGAATCCTGCCACATATACAGGCGTTTTCAGTGATATACGCGACCTTTTCTCAAAAACTCCCGACGCCAAGGCTCACGGCTATACAAGCGGACGATTCTCCTTCAATGTCAAGGGCGGACGCTGTGAAGCCTGCGAGGGCGACGGCATAATCAAGATAGAAATGCACTTCCTGCCCGATATCTACGTGCCCTGCGAGGTCTGCAAGGGCAAACGCTATAACCGCGAGACTCTCGATATCCACTACAAGGGCAAGTCCATTTACGATGTACTGGAAATGACCGTGGACGAGGGCGTGGAATTCTTCGAGCATATCCCGAAAATAGCCAAAAAGCTGAAAACCTTGCAGGAAGTAGGTCTTGGCTACATCAAGATAGGTCAGCCTGCTACGACGCTGTCAGGCGGCGAGGCTCAGCGAGTTAAGCTGTCAACGGAGCTTTCAAAGCGCTCCACAGGCAATACCATTTATATACTGGACGAGCCCACAACAGGTCTCCACACAGCAGACGTCCATAAGCTCATAGACGTTCTGCAAAGGCTGACAGACCAGGGAAATACTGTTCTCGTCATTGAGCACAACCTCAACGTCATCAAAGTCGCAGACCACATCATCGACCTCGGTCCCGAGGGCGGCGACGGCGGCGGCACTATCGTGGCGCAGGGTACTCCCGAGGAAGTGGCTCAGTGCGAGAATTCCTATACGGGACAGTATCTGAAAAGCTATCTGAAGTAAAGGCGGTGAAATATGAAAACATATACCATAATCGGCGGAGTCAACGGCGTTGGCAAGAGCAGCTTCACTGGCGTTCTCGTCCGCAAGACCGATGACCTCGGTATCATAATAGATACCGACAAGCTCAATGCAGAGTTTGACGGTGACCGCATACAGGGCGGCAAAAAAGCCATAGCTCTTATGGAGGACTGCCTTGAAAAAGGACTCAGCTTTACACAGGAAACCACTCTTTCTGGCGTAAGAACGCTGAAAACCATACGCCGTGCAATAGAACTTGATTATCATATCAGGCTATACTATATCGGCGTTAATTCCTGCGAGGAAAGCCTGCTACGCATCGCTAACAGAGTACGCAAGGGCGGTCACGATATCCCGTCCGAGGACGTACAGCGCAGATACGAAAAGCGTTTCAGCGACCTTTCCGCTGTGCTCCCCTATTGCAGTGAAGCTGAATTCTGGGATAACGAAAACGGCTTTGTCAATGTAGGCGAATACAAAAACGGCAGTCTCGTAATATACGGCAATGAACCGCCGCAATGGCTCACAGAGCTGAAAAAGCTTATCAATAATAATGAATTATAATATAAAGGAGAAATAAATCATGACTACTTTTGAAGAACTCAAGCGCAGAGGTCTCCTCGCGCAGCTCACAGACGAAAAGGAAATAGAGGAGCTTGTCAACGCAGGCAAGGCTACTTTCTACATCGGCTTTGATCCTACAGCCGATTCCCTCCACGTTGGTCACTTCATGGCTCTCTGCCTTATGAAGAGACTCCAGATGGCAGGCAACAAGCCTATCGTCCTCATCGGCGGCGGTACTGCCATGATAGGCGATCCTTCGGGAAAAACCGATATGAGAAAAATGATGACTCCCGAGACTATCCAGCACAACGTTGACTGCTTCAAGAAGCAGATGAGCCGCTTCATCGACTTCTCTGAGGACAAGGCTATCATCGTAAACAACGCCGACTGGCTCATGAAGCTGAACTACATAGAGCTTCTCCGCGATGTCGGAGCTCATTTCAGCGTAAACCGTATGCTCTCACATGAGTGCTACAAGCAGCGTATGGAGCGCGGTCTTACATTCCTCGAATTCAACTACATGATAATGCAGAGCTACGACTTCCTTGAGCTCTTCCAGAAATACGGCTGCAATATGCAGTTCGGCGGCGACGATCAGTGGGCAAATATGCTTGGCGGTACAGAGCTTATCAGAAGAAAGCTTGGCAAGGACGCTTATGCTATGACTATCACTCTCCTCCTCAACTCTGAGGGCAAGAAAATGGGCAAGACCGAAAAGGGCGCAGTATGGCTCGATCCTGCGAAGACAACTCCTTACGAGTTCTTCCAGTACTGGAGAAACGTTGATGACGCTGACGTTATCAAGTGCCTGAAAATGCTCACATTCGTTCCTGTTGAGCAGATAGAGGAAATGGAAAAGACTATGGAGGGCGCTCAGTTCAACGCTGCTAAGGAGCTTCTCGCATACGAACTCACAAAGCTTGTACACGGCGAGGAAGAGGCTGAAAAGGCTAAGGCAGCTGCAAAGGCTCTCTTCGGCGGCAGCGGTAACAATGAGAATATGCCTGTTGCCGAGATTGACTCCGCTGACCTTACAGACGGTGCTATCGGACTTCTCACACTTCTCGTAAAGGCTGAGCTTGCTCCGTCAGTATCAGAAGCAAGACGTCTTGTACAGCAGGGCGGCATCACAGTCAACGACGAAAAGAAGTCTGATCCCAAGGAAATGATAGTCCTTGACGGAGAGACAATTGTCCGCAAGGGCAAGAAGGCATTCAAGAAAATTGTTATAAAATGAGTGCTTTTTACGACAAGTATAAATTAATCAAAAAAAATAATTATTTATATGTTTTTCTTTGAATAAGCTATTGACAAATCAAAAAAAACAACGTATAATATAGGAAAATCTTGTTTTTTTCATCATGATAAAGGGGGGCTTTTTTATGACAGGAAAAAGAAAACGGGGTTTTACCTTGATAGAACTTGTAGTTGTTATCGCTATCATAGGCGTACTTGCAGCTATACTCGTTCCGTCTCTCATCGGATACGTTAAAAAGTCAAAGCGCAGATCCGACATCTCAGCAGCACACACTATCTACACCGGTGTAATGGCTGTTCTTGCCGACAACGAGGATGCTCAGGAATCCTTTGTCAAAAACAACGACAACAAAGGACAGGTCAGTATCCCAAACGGCGGCACAGGCGAGGTCTATGACCTTTATGTGGTCTGCTCAAAGGACGGTGCTAAGAACACAGGCAGCCATCAGCCGTTATGGTCAAACGGAAGTGCTGATTCTCAGCTGTTTGAGGACGCTATCAATAACTTCCTCGGAACTGAGAGAACTCCTGTAAAGTACACCAAATCCGATAAGGGCAAGGAACTCAACCGCTGGTTCATCTGTGCTAAGAACAACAGCTACGAATCAGTTGAGATCTGGGTAGGCGACGGCAGCAATGATACTCCTATGTTCAGATTGTGGCCCGATACTCAGCCCGACTACAATTAAAACAGCGAGCCCTGCTTTTGCAGGGCTCAGTTTTTTGCGTACTGACAGTAAAAAAGCTCCTCAAATGAGGAGCTTTTTCATTCATAATTGTAAAATGCCATAAAGCTGTCGGAGCTGTAGCCGCAGTCCGAAAAGCGCTTTTTTGCTACATCAGCTGAAACAGCGCCGCGGATAAGTCCTGCAAGCTTTGAATATGTATGTTTCTCGGTGTCCTTTAGCTCCGAAACATCGCGGCTTATGGACATCATATTGAAGTTCATCTTCAGGTCTGCAAGACCGTCAGCTGCAATATATTCTCCGAACTGAGAGCGGATATAGTAATAATCCACGCCGTCGCTGCTGCATATCAGCATTACCTGCGACGGTATGTAGGAATCGCAGCCCGAATAGGCTCCGCCCTCGTAATCGCTTATCTTGTGTTTTTCCTTGAAAACCTTTATTCTGGTGATATTATCGGGATAATTTGTCTGTTCGCAGTAATTCACCAGATACTTTTCACCAAGCCCGTTGCTGAGCTCATAGGTATACGTTGGATAATCCTGTAAACCGCAGCTATACAGCAACAGAAGCATAAACGGCATTATCAGCAGCAATGCCTTTCTGAGCTTCAATCGTGATCCCCCCTGTTACACAGTAAAAGCAGACTTTTCCGCAGTCTTGCCCGACATTCCCCTTATACAGCCGAACTTACCACATACAAAGCGTACTGAAATCGTTTATCGTAGTCAACATTGTAAACAAAACATACAGCGACATTACCGCAACAAGTCCTATTCCGTACTTTATCAGCAGGATAAGCACCATATTCATGGGCTTTACGCCGCCTACGGACTTTATTCGGGCACTTTCTGCGCCGTTGCTCTTCAGTCTTTTCACTGACCGCATGGCGAACCTGAAATACAGCCAGTTTGCAAAAAGACACGACAGAGCCCTTATTCCCATATCTGCGATCATAAAGACCTCGTTCATGGTCTTTAAAAAGTCCTGCTTGTCAGCAATAAAGCTCGCTATATCCTTTGGGTACTCCTCGATATACATAAGGAGATTTGCAGGAAGATTGAAAATTATGCCCAGTATTGCGGCAAGTATAGCCCAGCCCCACATCTTTCTGTTTGCGAAGAACAGTGACGGGAATATCAGGCTGAACAGATTGAATGACGGTCTTGCACCGCTCTCCTGCATCTGCTTGAACTTGGGCACATAGTATATAGTGCTCGGACCTACGAAGTCCGAAACGTCCTTCATGGTAACTCCGCCCATGTCCTCGTTGGGATCATAGCCGAGATACTTTATAGGATCGAAAAGCTCCTCGCGGCTGTATGCAGCAAAGGGATCGCGCGGCTGCTCATCGTTCTCCCCTGCTTTCTCAAAAGGATCGCTGGTAGCCTCGGCAAGGGCGCTGCCGCAGCGCTGACAGGTCTCGTCCGCAGCCCTGTTGGGGAATCTGCATACGGGACATATCTTGTACAGTTTCTCGTCATGCTTGCTGCGCTTCCATTTGTCGCCTGTTCCGTGCAAGGCTGCATTGGCGCATTTATTCTCTGTTTTATAGCATTCCCTGTGGTGCGGAGTACCGCAGTCGGGACACACAACTATATCATCATCAGCAGTAAAGCTTTTACCGCATACGGGACATATCTCTCCGATATAATCCATTTCTCAGCCCCCTTTTTAAATGGTTACAAATCTTAAAGTATATTATACCACTTTTATGCAATAAAAATCAAGTCTTTTTATATTAATTACCGCAGTATCACAAGATTTTTTATTTGTATCTCAAGCTTTTCTTTTATTAAAGCAGCATATCTTGTCAAAGAATTTAAAAAGTTGTATAATAATATAAATTACAAAATACAGGAGGCTTAAAGGTGAAAAAACTTATAACATTATTTACTGCAACGATCACATCTGTAGTATGCCTCGGCTCATGCGGCAGAACTCAAACTGCCAAACCACCTCAAACAAGCATAAACGCTTCGCAGGTGGAAACATCGATCCAGACATCAAATGATATACTGAATGACTGGCAGAAAGAAGTACTTGCGGCAGAGGGGCTTCCCACGGAAGCCGATGAACTGACTGATTCTCAGCTTAAATCAATTCAGCGTATCTACGAGATGATAACCTATCTCAATGATAAGTATGACGAGGAGTTCATCTATGCGGGATACCTCGAACCTGCGTCAAATCAGACAGAAACGCTGTATGCTTATCCGCGGCTGTTGGGGGCTGATTACGGCAGAAACACCGTTACAGTCAAGGCAGCAAAGGACGGATTTACCGACGATTACAGTGACAGGTCGATAGTTGACTATGCAGAGGAAATGGCAAACGACTTTATGAAGGATTATTTTGATTCGGATCAGGTCATTGCATTTTTCAAAGTCAACGCCTGCGATATTAAGAAAAATGAGGTGATAGATGGAGATTTCCAATGGAAGCTCGGAGTTTCTGACATTATCTTTGTAAATGAAGACATTTGTAACGCTGATCAGGTAGAAGAATTTGCTGCTAATTATGCTAAATGGCTTTATGAGCATGAATTGGATGGACGCCACAGAATCAATATAGTCAAGGATATGGATGTTACACAAATAACATATGAAGAAATAGCGGATGTCTATGATTATGACAATTATTTAGGATATTATGATTTTGGATTTGATTCAGATAAAAAAAACATCTTACAATGTGAGCATTTAAATGGAAATCGAGCACGACACGATTACGCTATCGAAGAATATTTTAACAATTAATAAAGGAGCTTGGGTAAATGATACTAAATGGAGAATACATTGAAAAATTAACCGACGAAGAGTTATGCATGATTGAACAGCTTACATATCTTGATGAAATGGCAGCGGTTTCGGGGAACGCGGACTGCCAAAGGCAGCCCCTACACTCTTAGCTCTTAGTTCTTAGTTCTTAGTTCTTAGCTCTAATCACTAATCACTAAAAACTGATAACTGACCACCGCTCCCTAAATTATTGAAAAAAATTCAAAAATACTATGGTAATTTATTCTCAACTGTGATATAATAAACTATATATGCAGAACTGTACAAGGTTCATGCACCAGTTTTATGATTGGAGTACAAGCCATATGATATACAAAAGGTCAGAGCTTGGCAAGGGAATAGGCTTCACGTCCATGGTGGACAGCAAATTCAAATCCTGCGTCCTTGCGGTATACTTTCTGACAGAGTCGGACGAAAAGACCGCCGCTCTCAATAATCTCGGCACAGGAGTGCTGGCAGTATCAAACAGCAGATACCCGACCTATGCAGCCATGAGCGAAAAGCTCTCGGAGCTTTACGGTGCTTCTGTAGGCTCTATAGCCAAGAAAAAGGGCGACGCACAGATACTCGGTCTCAGCGCTTCGTGGCTGGACGACAAATACGCTATCGACGGCGAGGATATCAGCGGAGAAATGGTATCTATCGTTCACGACTGCCTTTTCGCTCCCAATGTAAGGGACGGAGCATACGACAGCGAATCCTTTGCAATGGTCAAAAAGGACCTTCTTGACAATATAAACGCGGAATTCAACCAGAAGCGCGGCTACGCCATAACAAGAGCCGTCCAGACAGCCTACCGCGGCGAGCCTGCTGCAATTATGGAATACGGCTCAAAGGAGGCTGTGCTCTCCTCAACTGCCGAGGAAGCCTTCGCAGCATATCAGGAGCTGCTGAAAACCGCTAAAATCGAGATATATCTCGTATCCCCCGACGAGGATAACAAGTTCGCGGATATGTTCCGCGAGAGCTTCGCTGAGATCGAAAGAGCTCCCAAAGATGTCAGCATTCGCAGCCACAGTCCCCTCAAAGCCGAGGTGGAGACCGTTTCCGAGGAATACGACGTCAACCAGTGCAAGGCTGTGCTGAACTTCAAGACCGATTCCGACGACAGATACGCTCTGAAAATGGTCAGCATAATCTTGGGCGAACTGCCATTCTCAAAGCTTTTCCTCAACGTCCGCGAAAAGCTGAGCCTGTGCTACTACTGCACAAGCCGCTCTATCTCCATAAAGGGAGCGTTCTTCGTTGACTGCGGCGTGGAGAGAAAGAACATCGAAAAGGCAAAGACTGAGATACTTGCTCAGCTTGAAGAGATAAAGAAGGGCAATATCTCCGATATGGAGATACAGGGCTCCCTTATGGCTCTGGATAACGCAGTTTCGCAGGTGGGCGACACTCCCACATCGTATATCACATGGTATGCGGACTGCTTCTTTGAGAACGACTACTACACCCCCGAGGAGCACTTCAACAGATTCCGCGGCGTGACCAAGGAAAGAATGGTCGAAGCCGCAAAATCGCTGAAGCTTGACAGTATCTACCTCATGCTCAACAAGGAGGTGCAGGAATGATGAAAAAGGAAATTCTCACCAGCGCCCGTACAGGCGACAGCTGTATCCACGTAAAGCACTCCAGCGGACTTGATATCTATATCTGCGAAATGAACGGATTCAGCGGCGTTGAAGCCCTCTTCGGCACAAAATACGGCTCGGTGAACACTATGTTCAAGACTGCCGCAGACAGCGATTATACCGTTGTTCCCGAGGGTATCGCCCATTTTCTGGAGCACAAGCTCTTCGAGAACGAGGACTGCGGAGTTTTTGAGCTCTACGCCAAAACAGGAGCTTCGGGCAACGCCTATACCTCATTCGACAAGACCTGCTATCTTTTCAACTGCTCCCGAAATTACGAGGAGAATCTGAAAATACTGCTGGATTTCGTCCAGAAGCCGTACTTCACCAAGGAAAACGTGGACAAGGAAATGGGTATCATCGGTCAGGAGATAAAAATGACCAACGATAACCCCGAATGGCGCGTGTTCTTCAATATGCTGAGAGCTATGTACCACGCCCACCCCGTTAAAATAGACATCGCAGGCACTGTGGAGAGTATCGCAAAGATAGATGCAGACCTCCTGTACAAGTGCTACGATACATTCTATAACCTCAATAACATGGTGCTTTCCATTGCCGGAAACATCAGCGCGGACAAGGTGCTTGAAATATGCGACGAATACCTTAAACCCTGCACGGACAAGGGACTGGAATCAGTATTTCCGCCCGAGCCCGATGAGATAGTCGAAGCTGAAACGCGGGAAAAACAGCCCGTAGGCGCTTCTATCTTCAATCTCGGATACAAATGCGCTCCGAGAAGCGGCATTGACCGTCTCAAAGCAGTTTCAGCGGCTTCTATAGTATCGTCCCTGCTCACCGATCCTGCACTGCCTATGTGCGAGCGGCTCCTCAAAGACGAGGTGATAAACTCCACCTTCAACTGCGAGGTATTCTACGGTGACGGCTACTTCACCCTGATATTCTCGGGCGAAGCCGAAAAGCCCGAGCTTATCCGCGAGGCTGTATTCGCCGAGATAGACCGCCTTATTGCCGAGGGCGTAAACGAAAAGGACTTCCAGCGCGTAAAGAAGTCCGCCTACGGCGTAATGGTCCGCGAGCTAAACAACGTCGAGGCTGTTGCAAGCCTTATGCTCAACGCCTATATGGAGAACGTCTCACCTTATGACTCTATCAGCATAATGTCGGAGCTCACCTGCGGCGATGTTATTGATTTTATGCGCAGTCAGCTGCGCCGTGACAGATGTGTTCTGTCAGTAATAGAAACGGAGGATTGACCAAATGTCCACAGAAACACTATTAGAACCACACGAAATACAATTTCCCGAACTTGGCTGGAAATTCAATATTGATCCTACCGCATTCTCGGTATTCGGCTTTGATATCCAGTGGTACGGAATAATCATCACACTCGGACTTATCCTTGCACTTATCTACGCTCTTCCAAGAATGAAGCGCTTCGGACTCGACTCCGACAGAACTATCGACGCCATAATCGGCGGCGTTATCGGCGGTATCGTCGGCGCGCGCATATACTACGTGCTCATGCGCTGGGACGAATACAAGGGCGACTTGAAAGCTATCATCAACACCCGTCAGGGCGGTCTCGCCATTTACGGCGGTATCATAGGAGCCCTGCTTATCGGTCTTACCATATGCAAGATACGCAAGATCAAAATGCTCCCCATGCTTGATATCACGGCACTTGGTTTCCTTATCGGACAAGGCATCGGACGCTGGGGCAACTTCTTCAATCAGGAGGCATTCGGTACGAATACCGACTTCTTCCTCGGCATGACAGGCGGTACTATCCAGCGCACTATCAGCGACGGTATGCAAATGGGCGGCGATATGTACAGCAACGGTCTCAATATGCTCTGGGAAAAGCCCGTTCACCCCTGCTTCTTCTACGAATCAGTATGGTGTCTGCTGGGCTTTGTGATACTCTCATTCTGGTCAAAGCGCAGAAAGTACGACGGACAGATATTCCTCATGTACCTTGCATGGTACGGCGCTGAGCGCTTCGTAGTTGAGGGACTCCGCACAGACAGCCTTATGCTGGGCAATATCCGTATCTCACAGGCTCTTTCCGCAGTTATCTTCGTAGCCTCGGTGATACTCCAGATAGTGCTCTTCTCCAGAAAAAAGCGCGATCCAGAGTGTATGCCGCTCTATGTGAATACCGAGGAATCACACCACCTTATCGAGGAGTCACGCCGCAAGAAAATGGGTATCTCCCACGAGGACGCAAAGATAGACGGCATTGACGACGACGAGCTGGATATACTTAACGATGACGACGATGATTTCGACGAGTCAGAGCTGGACTTTGACGATGATGACGACGACTTCGACGACGATGATGACGAAGCTCCTGCAAAGCCTGCGGAGGCTTCTGAAAATAAAGATGATGACACAGAGGACGAAAAGTCCGATGAAAACAAGGAGGATAAATAACCATGGGACAGATAATCGACGGAAAAGCAGTTTCAGCAGCAGTAAAGGCTGAAGTTGCAGAGGAAACAGCCAAGCTCAGGGAAGAAAAGGGACTTAAAGTTGGTCTTGCGGTAGTTATCGTAGGCAACAACCCTGCTTCAAGAGTTTATGTAAACAACAAGAAAAAGGCTTGCGAAGCTGTAGGCTTCCAGTCATTCGAGTACGCTCTCGACGAGAACACCACACAGGAGCAGCTCCTCGACCTTGTAAACGTACTTAACCGCGACGACAGAGTAAACGGTATTCTTGTACAGCTCCCTCTGCCGAAGCACATCGACGAAAAGGCTGTTATCAACGCTATCTCACCTGATAAGGACGTTGACGCTTTCCACCCTATCAACGTGGGCAAGATAATGATAGGCGAGTATTCATTCCTGCCATGTACTCCCGCAGGCGTTATGCGCCTTATCGAGAGCACAGGCACAGATATCACAGGCAAGCAGTGCGTAGTTATCGGCAGAAGCAATATCGTAGGCAAGCCTCAGGCTATGCTGCTTCTCCAGAAGAACGGCACAGTTACTATCTGCCACTCCAAGACCAAGAACCTCAAGGAGGTATGCCTCGGCGCTGATATCCTCGTAGTTGCTATCGGACGCGCTAACTTCGTTACAGGCGACATGATTAAGGAAGGCGCTGTAGTTATCGACGTTGGCATGAACCGTCTTGACAACGGCAAGCTCTGCGGCGACGTTGAGTTTGAATCCGCCGAGAAGAAGGCTTCATTCATCACTCCCGTACCCGGCGGCGTAGGTCCTATGACTATCGCAATGCTTATGAAGAACACCCTCACAGCTGCAAAACAGCAGGCAGGTATCGAGTGAGTAGTGAGTAGTAAGTAGAGAGTAGTAATTAGTAGGGGGCGATGCCTAACAGGCACCCGTACCCTCTGTCCTGCGGACATCTCCCTGCACAGCAGGGAGTCACCCACATCGCCCCGTTTAGGAACGGCGTTTCGCCGTTCCTTTTTCTTTTTTTGATGTTATTCAGGACTTGATATTGATTTTTCCTATTACTAATGCTATAATTATACTTGTATTGCATTATTACGACAAAATGAAAGGACATATTCACATGAATGATACGAAAAAAGTCTCCGAGCGAGGCGGATTTGGTTCAAAAATAGGCTTCATACTTGCCGCGGCAGGTTCTGCGGTAGGTCTGGGCAATATCTGGAGATTCCCCTATCTTGCCGCAAAATACGGCGGCGGCTTCTTCCTGCTGGTATATCTCATATTTGCATTGACTTTCGGCTTCACCCTTATGCTAACCGAAATTGCTATCGGCAGGCGCACAGGCAAAAGCGTTATAGGCGCATACAAGACAGTGGACAAGCGCTTCTCATTCCTCGGAGTCCTCGCCGCTGTTATACCTGCGCTGATACTCCCCTATTACTGCGTTATAGGCGGCTGGGTACTGAAATACATGACAGTATTCCTCACAAACGGCGGCAAGGCTGCTGCCGAAGCCGAATACATAGGCTCCTCACCTGACGTTAAGCTCACATTCTTCGAGCATTTCATCGGTCAGCTGGGACAACCTGCTGTTTTCTTCATAATATTTGTGCTTCTGACCTCAATAGCCGTATTCATAGGCGTTGAAAAGGGCATAGAGCTTGTGAGCAAATTCCTCATGCCCGTACTTCTGCTGCTTATCGTTGGTATCGCAATATACACCCTAACTCTTGACGGTGCAGGAGAGGGACTCAGATATTACCTGCTCCCCAATTTTGAGGGATTCACACTGCCAAAGCTACTGCAAACCATTGCGGCAGCCTGCGGACAGCTGTTCTACTCGATGTCAATAGCAATGGGCATCATGATAACCTACGGCTCATACATGAGAAAAGAGGACTCCCTTGAAAGCTCAGTCCGTCAGATAGAGATATTCGATACCGCCGTTGCTTTCCTCGCAGGACTTATCATCGTACCTGCGGTATTCGTATTCTCAGGCGGTGACAGCTCCGCCCTCAACGCAGGTCCCGGACTTATGTTCATAACTCTGCCAAAGGTATTTTCAGAAATGCCGGCAGGCGGTATCATCGGATCAGCCTTCTTCATTCTCGTTGCACTTGCTGCGCTCACCTCGTCCATTTCCCTTATGGAAACAGTAGTTGCCGTAGTTATAGAGAAATTCAGGCTCAGCCGTGTAAAGAGCTGCTGTATCGTAATAGTATTCACCCTTATCATGGGTATGCTCTCTGTAATGGGCTACAGCATATGGGCTGACGTAAAGGTCTTTGGTATGCAGATACTTGATTTCTTCGACTTTATCACCAACAACCTTATGATGCCTGTGCTTGCATTCCTCACCTGCATACTTGTGGGATATACGGTCAAGACCAGATATATCGAGGAGGAGGTCATGTTCGGCGAAAAGCGCTTCCGCTCAAAGCTCCTCTACAGCGTAATGATAAAGGCAGTATGCCCGATATGCATGATAATGATACTTATTACGCCATTTGTGACAGATATTTAAGATATATTCCCGTAAGGAACGCCGTTCTCGGCGTTCCTTTTTTGTAGGGGCGAACATCGTTCGCCCGAAATAGCCGCAAAAACTAACGGGCGCACACTGTGCGCCCCTACAGACAGAAAAAGCGCAGCAGGTATTATCCTTGCTGCGCTGTGTTTTTATTATGTCATGGAGTCCATGTCATATTCACACCAGTAATTGTCCAATCATTTTTGTTATCAAAGCTAAAAACGATGCTTCTTTCCTCGTCGGTGAAAACAGTTGATGTTTCTGTATAAAAGAATCCATTTTCACCTTCTTTGTAAGTCGGTTCGCCGCTGTTTGCGGTAAGTTCATCTGCTGTAAGATTATAGGGGAAAGAAAACTCAAAATTATTACTATAAGCCCCATTTTCTTTATCAGTTTTGTTTTCACCATAGTTTACGTAACAAAGAACACAATCTTTCATAGGGGTTCCTTCCTCTTTAAGATTGCAGAAATACAAATCTACTCCTCCAAACAATACTTTTCCACTTATATTATATTCGATTGCACAACCAGCCACGTGCGGATCACCGTAAAAGTGATTTTTCCACACCTTATCGTAATTGTCCTTTGGCTCTAAGCCTGCGTCAAGGAAATCCTGTAATGTAGATACGCCGAGCGTCATCAAATGACCGTTATACTTAAAACTCATGTTATTAAAGTCAACGTATTTGTCGCTGAGCTCTGTTGGAACAGCAGCCTCTGTTATGGCTTCTGTGGTTATTTCAGCTGTTGTTGCAGCTTCTGTTGTCGCTTCTGTTGTTACTTCGGCTGCTTTTGTTGCTTCTGTCGCCTTTTCCGAAGTCTTTTCGCTTGTTTTAGCCTCACCGCAGGCTGTAAGTCCCAGTGCTGCAATGAGCGCTGCTGCGATAAACTGTTTTTTCATGTAAATTTCTCCTTTTTCACCTGTTATCAAGCTTTATTCGTTGTCAATTATAGCACCGAAGCGAAGCACCGTCAACAAAAAAAAAAAAAAATTAACCATTAAATCGTGCGTTTGATTAAATTTTAGAAATATCAACAGCAATATATTAGTTATAACGCTCACCGTATGTTGCTGTACGTCAATTATTGCGGCACAGAGCCTTTGACCTACGCAACACATAAAAATGATCCAATTTGTAGGGGAGCCCGCCCTCGGGCTCCCGATCACTATGATATCGTTATTTCATGGACTGCCAAAGGCAGCCCCTACAAATTATCATTCTTAATTTGTCCGCGTAAGCGGACACCATAATTACGCATTACGAATTAACGGGAGCCCGAGGGCGGGCTCCCCTACAAGCTAACGGCTCGGGCGCACACTGTGCGCCCCTACTACGCACTAATAACTAATAACTAATCGCTAAAAAGCGGCTGTTTACTGCAAATTGCTACATTATCCCAAAGGTATTGACATTTATATATCAAACGTGTAAAATAATAATGTATGAGTTTTTATAACGCTATTTTCCGCAGATAATACATACTATGACATTCTGCGTTTTAATAATAAATGAATTAATTAAAGGGTGGTATATTTGGTTTTCAGCAGCTTGGAATTTATTTTCATATTCCTGCCTGTTTTTTTGATTGCCTATTCGGCGTCTGAGAAAAAATACAGAAACATCGTTTTAGTCGTATCGAGCATAATTGCAGGCTACGCCGTTTTCGGCGTACTGCACCTGACGAGTATCCTCAACATTGCGCTCTACTTGGCGGCTGTGTTCTGGCTTTTGTTCGAGTCCTGCACAGCTCCCGAAAAGCGGTACCGATGTGACGTAATAATCGTGGCAAGTGCCGTTGCAGGCTATGTCCTGTTCCACGACCACGGACTCTTCAAGCCCGTACCCGTGCTGATATTCCTGCTGACAACGGGATTTCTCCTTGCACACGCCTACTCCTCCACAAGGATAGAGTATCAGAACCTCGTGATATTCACGGGAAGCGTCCTGTTCTACAGCTTCGGCGTAAAAAAGCCCGTGTATATCCTGCTTTTCCTGCTGACGGTGCTTCTGAACTTCATCGTTGCGCAGTTCATCGAGAACAGCCGCTACGTTAAGAAGCTGTGGCTGTTCTTTGGCATAGTTTTCAACTTCTGGTGGCTTATCTTCTTCAAATACTGGACTTTCGGCACGGAAAATATCAACAATATCTTCCACCAGAGCCTGACGCTGAAAAATATAATCCTGCCTATCGGTATCAGCTTCTACACATTCCAGAACGTATCCTACATAATCGACATATACCGCGGCAAGGCTAAAGCAGAAAAGAACCTTGTCAACTACGGCGCATACATCACTATGTTCCTCAGCTCATCGCAGGTCCTATCGTTACCTTTGACCACGTCGCAAAGGAGCTGAAAAGCCGTACCCACACCATTGCACAGGTCGAGGACGGTCTCAAGACCTTTACTATCGGTCTGGGCTACAAGGTGCTTATCGCCAATCAGATAGGCGGTCTGTGGAGCGATATCTCCATGATAGGCTATGAGAGCATATCATCAAGGCTTGCATGGCTGGGTATATTTGCTTACTCATTCCAGCTCTACTTCGACTTCTGCGGCTATTCCCTCATGGCGATAGGTCTGGGCAGGGTAATGGGCTTCGAGCTTCCAAAAAATTTCGACCACCCCTATATGTCGCTGACTATGACCGAGTTCTGGCGCCGCTGGCATATGACGCTGGGCTCATGGTTCAAGGACTACATCTATATCCCTCTCGGCGGAAACCGCAAGGGCGAGGGACGAATGGTGTTCAATATGCTTGTTGTTTGGCTGTTCACAGGTCTGTGGCACGGCGCAAGCTGGAACTTCGTACTATGGGGACTGGTGCTCTTCATCATTATCATGACGGAAAAATTCTGGACAGGCAAGACTCTGAACAGGATAAAGCCACTCGGTCACTTGTATATGCTGGTGATAATCCCCGTAACATGGCTGTTATTCGCAATTACGGACTTCCATGAGCTGGGAATATACTTCAAAAGGCTTATCCCGTTCCTGCCTCAGAAGACTTTCGCCATTATGGACAAGGACTACGCATTTTACTGGACGAAATACTGGAAATACTTCGCAGCGGCTCTCCTGTTCTCCACAAGGATACCCGAGGCTGTCTACAAGAAGATAAAGCATTCCATTTTAACAGCAATACTGCTGATTCTGGTATTCTGTGCGGCTGTATACTGTATGTACAGAGGCATGGACGATCCATTCATGTATTTCAGATTCTAAGGAGAGAAAAAATTGAGCAAGTTTAAACAATGCATATACACGGTGATACTTCTGCTCACCTGTCTGGTGGCTTCACCGTACATATATAAGCAGATTTGGAAGGACAGCGAATTGGTCACGCCCAAGGCTGCCGCAAAGGAGCCCTCTGCTGCTGCACCTGCGGCTGAGACAACTACCACAGCTTCTCAGGAGAGCACAACAGAGGCTCAGCCCACATCAGAAGGCGAAACAACTGCTCCTGCCACACAGGAACAGCCTACAGAGCCTACTACTTCTCCCGTAAACTGGGCACAGAGCGGTCCCGAGTACTTCGATGACGCACTGTTTATCGGCGATTCACGTACAGTAGGCATCTCGAACTACGGTACACTTAAAAATGCGGATTACTTCTGCGATATCGGTCTTTCGGCGTATAAGATAGATAACTCCTATGTAAACGGCAAGACCATCTGGGAGTTCCTCAGCGGCAAGAAATACGGCAAGATATACGTAATGCTGGGAATCAACGAGGTAGGCAACGACTTTGAATACACTGTTGCGGCTTACAGAAAGCTTGTGGACGGCATTCGTCAGGCACAGCCCGACGCCATTATATACTTACAGGGAAATCTCCACGTTACCACAGCAGGTCAGACTCAGTATATAACCAACGAGCGCATCGATATCCTCAACAGCAGGATACAGGAGCTCGCCGACAACAAAAAGACCTTCTATATATGCGTAAACGGAGTCTTTGACGACGAAAACGGCGCTCTTACAGCTGATTACGCCAGCGACGGCGTTCACGTTCTTGCAAAATACTACGCAACATGGTGCGACTGGCTCTGTCAGAATACCGTTGCACCTGCTGCTCCTGCAGCAACAGAAGCAGCAAAGACAGAAACTACAGAGGCTTCAACTTATACATCTGAGCCTGCTGTAACAACACGTCCTCAGAACGAAAGCTTTTCAAACCAGTAATATCCATACCGAAAGGAGTACACCATGGCAGAACTAAAAGTAGGATACAAGGGCAGAACTGTATATAATTCAACATTTACCATTCTCGAATTTCTCGGCGGCGGCGGACAGGGCAATGTCTACAGAGTCGAGTGCGGCGGCAAGGAAATGGCGCTGAAATGGTATCACAAGTCCACTATCGACAAGATGAAGAACCCACAGGAATTCTACGAAAACCTCAAGGCTAACATAAAAAAAGGCGCTCCCACAAGCGCATTTCTCTGGCCTGAGGAGCTCTCCAACTGGATAGACGGCAGCTTCGGCTACATCATGCCACTCCGTCCAAAGGGCTATGAGGAGCTTACGCGCTTTCTGCTGTGGGATCCCAAGACACGCCGCATGAAGGCAAGCTTCGCAAATATTACTGCTCGCTGCAACGCAGCTATCAATATCATCGAGGGCTTCCGCGCTCTCCACAACGACGGCTACAGCTATCAGGACCTGAATAACGGAAACTTCTTCATAAATCCGCAGAACGGCGACGTTCTCATATGCGACAACGACAATGTTTCCGAGCGCGGCGTAAACTTCGGTATCGCAGGCAAACAGCGCTATATGGCTCCCGAGGTAGTTCTCGGCGGAGCTCCCGACAAGCGCTCTGACCGTTTCTCACTGGCTGTTATCCTGTTCCGTATGCTGTTCATCGAGCACCCTCTGGAGGGCAAGTATTCTACTCCCCCATGTATGACTCCTGAGCTTGAAAAGAAATTCTACGGCAGCGATCCTGTTTTCGTTCTCGATCCCGAGGACGACAGAAATGCCGCAAACAATCAGCTCAACACAAATACTCTCCGTTTCTGGAAGATATATCCCGACTATATCCGCGACCTGTTCATTCAGTCCTTCGGAAAGGGCTCAGTTAAGCCCCCATATGACCGCGTTATCGAGCTCACATGGCTTGACGCTTTCGTAAGGCTCAGAAGCGAGACTGTCCCCTGCCCTCACTGCGGCAAGGAGACATTCATCGCGCCGAAATACTCCGTGAACTGTATGTACTGCGGCGGTCAGCTCACCTGCACAGAGAGCATAAAGTTCAAGCGCTTCGAGCTGCCCTCATTCGGCGGAGCTAAGCTCTACGAGGGCATGACAGGCGATACCGACGGCGACTTCCACAAGGTCATCGGCGAGGTAGTACGCAACAAGAAAGATCCAAGCAAGCACGCTCTGCGCAATCTCACCAACGATACATGGAGCGTAAAGCTCCCCGACAATACGGTAAAGACCGTTGAGCCGCAGGGCATAATGCCTATAAACAAGGGCTTCGTCCTCACTATCGGCAGAAGCGAGGGCACTGTAGAATGACAAAGAACCCGAAACAGTTATACTGTTTCGGGTTCTTTTGTAGGGGACGCCGCCCTCGGCGTCCCGTCAATTACGTTGCAAATAACATGAAATCATTGTAGGGGCTGGCGTCCCCAACAGCCCGTTAGTTCCGTTGCAATTGTGGGACGTCGAGGACGCCGTCCCCTGCAAATGGTTATTCCGAATCCTTGGAACGGCGTTTCGTACATAGGCATTTTACTATACCTATAATAATCAGCACAGGAGCTATAATTATCAGCAGAAGTCCTGCCTTTTCGATGATATTGAGCTCCCCGAACAGCCTGTCTGTCAGGAATATCGCAGTGGGAGCGTCCGCACCGCCGATAATGCCTATTCCCTCAGGCTCGGGAGCTGTAAGAATGCTGACCAGCAGGAATATAGTCCGGATATTAGCCAGTATACCTGCCAAAAGCAGTATTGCTCCCGAAATTATATACGCCTTGCCGCTTTTCTTTTTCATGACTTCACCCCTGATAATCGCATGGGCGGATAATATCCGCCCCTACAATACTATTCTTCGTCCTCGTCTTCTTCGTCATCGTCGTCGGTGGGAAGAACCTCGATAATGACCTTTTCAACGTTCTGCTCGTTTACCTCGGCGGCAGTTATGCGGAAGATACCGCTCTCGGCGGTCTCGCCTGCCTCGGGGATATGCTCCATGACGTCTGTCACCCAGCCGCCTACGGAGGTATAATCCGTGGTTATCATGTCCTCATCAAGGTCAAGCATTTCCAGCATATCGCTTATGCTCATATCGCCTGCGACCTCGTATTTATCGGGAGCAAGCATCATTATATTGGTCTCTATCTCATCGTCCTCGTCGTATATCTCGCCGACGAGCTCCTCGATGATATCCTCAAGGGTAACGATACCCTTGGTGCCGCCGTACTGGTCGATAACTACTGCAAGGTGTACCTTTGAGCGCTGCATATCGCGCATAGCCTCGCTTATGAGCTTGGTATCGGCAATGTGAGGGACTTCCTGTATTATGGAGTTCACATCGTTTCCGCCCTCAACAAGCATTTTGAAGAACGCCTTGTTTGTGATGATACCCACGATATTGTCAAGGCTCTTCTCATAAACTGGCAGACGGGAGTACATCTCGCTGCTGAATATCTCCTTTATCTCGTCGATAGTAGAGCCAAGCTCCACGCCTATGACCTTGACACGGGGGATAAGTATCTCGTTTATGGTTATCTCGTCAAATTCAAGAGCGCTCTTTACCAGCTCGCTCTCCTGCTCCTCAATAACGCCCTGCTCCTCTATCTCGTCTATCATGTATTTCAGCTCGTCCTCGGTAACGCTGGGAGCTTCATCGCCTTTGGCAATAGCTGACGAGAGCTTGTTCAGCAGCCACACAAAGGGCTTGAACACCATAACAAGGAACGAAATGGGCGTCGCAAATGCCAGCGCCAGTTTTTCGGCATTTTTCTTGGCGTAGGACTTTGGGAGCACCTCGCAGAAGATAAGCACAAGCACGGTTATCACAATAGTGGACACCGCTGCGCCTTTGCTGCCCATTATACTTATAAATATGATAGTGCTCACAGACGATGTGGCGATATTGACGATATTGTTGCCGATAAGGACTGCCGTCAGCACCTCGTCGAAGCGATTGGCAAGCTTCAGGGCTTTTTTTGCTTTTTTGCTGCCCTGAGCCTCATAATTCTTCAGGCGAAGCTTGTTCACGCTGGAAAAGGCGGTCTCTGTGCTTGAAAATATCGCGGAAAATATCATCATCGCAACTACAAGAACTATCTTCCATATATCTGAACTGTCCATAGTTTTCCTTTCCTTAATAATATATAATATTTTTATTATATCATAAAAAAACAGAAAAAGCAACATTCGCGGCTAAAAAACTAATGTTTATAATAACTTTAACGCGAAAAAGGCAGCGCGGGCTCCGCGCTTATATCATATATATCAGAATAATGCAAGTAATTTGGGTAATTAGTGAACTGTTATTTATGCTGATACTATGAACGGGATTCCAAAGGGACTGTGTTCCTTTGGTCAGGTCAAGGGTGACTCCCTACAGTGTAGGGAGGTGTCCGAAGGACAGAGGGTGCCGGACACGATTAGTGTCGCCTTGCAAGTGAAGGCGTCTCTTAAATGTGACGTCGAGGACGCCGTCCCCTACAATCTAATAGCTAACGGCTAAGGACAATTGGCTGTTTTTTCACATTCAAACCCGAATTGTGATAGAAATTACACATAAAATTCTCAAAAACATTACATTTGCCGCAAATTAATATCACAAAGGGCTAATATAATATAATCACAGGCTGAGGGAGAACCTCAGAAAAATAATTGAAAAGGAACGTGAATAATATGAGTGAGTATAACTACAATTACAATAACCAGCAGAACCCAAATAACAACGGTGAGAATTATAACGGCTTCAGTACCGACAGCGCTGAGGCTCCCAAAAAGAAAAAGCACACAGGTCTGAAGGTAACTGCCTTTATCATGGCTATGGCTTTAGTATCAGGCGGCTCAATCGGTGCTTACCGCTACTTCGCAGGCGAGAACTTCTCAGGTGATTCAGTCATCGAGGAACTTGAAGACGACGCAAAGTCCACCACAAAGGAAGCTGCTAAAGAACTCCTCGCTTCAAAGGCAGTAAGCCTTATCAAGCCTCAGGAGATCGGCGGAAACGCTCTCTCAAATGAAGAGATAGTTGAAAAGGTACTCCCCTCTGTAGTAGGTATCGAATCAACATTCACCACTGAGCAGACCATAAGCAGCGGTCTCGACGGCTTTGAGGACTTCTTTGATTTCGGTTTCGGCTTCGGAAACGGTTTCGGCAACGGCTTCGGCGGCAACGGCAGAAGCAGTGAGCCTGTAACAAGAGAATACAAGGGCACTGGTACAGGCGTTATAATCTCAGAAAACGGATATATCGTCACAAACGCTCACGTTATCTACGACGGCGAATACGGCGGAGAAAAAGCAGACAGCGTTTCAGTGGTTCTCGACGACGACAAGACATATGACGCTGAGATAATCGGCTATGATACAGACTGCGACCTTGCAGTTCTGAAAATAGACGCAACAGGTCTTACAGCCGCTGAATTCGGCAACAGCGACGAGCTCAGACTTGGCGAATCAGTTATCGCTATCGGCAATCCTCTCGGCTTTGAGCTCATGGACACCGTTACAGGCGGTATGATATCAGGTCTTAACAGAAATATCACTATCAACGACAAGGCTATGAACCTTATCCAGACTGACGCCGCTATCAATTCAGGAAACTCAGGCGGTCCGCTTATCAACAAGTACGGTCAGGTAATCGGTATCAACTCCTCTAAGATGTCATCTTCATACTCATCATCAGGAGCTTCTATCGAGGGTATCGGCTTTGCTATCCCCTCAAATCTCACTTCTTCTATCATTGACGACCTTATGAAGTTCGGCTACGTAACAGGCAAGCCGCAGCTGGGTATCAGCGCTCAGACTGTATCCGAGACTGCCGCAAAGATGTACGACTGGCCGACAGGTATCTATGTTTATGCCGTAAACAAGGGCAGTGCCGCTGAAAAGGCAGGTCTCCGCAAGGGCGATATCATCACTGAGGTCGACGGTGAAAAGGTTGCTTCAAACGAGGAGCTCATAGCTCAGCTCAACAAGCACTCCGCAGGCGAAGAGATAGAGATAACCTTTGTAAGAGATGACGAGGATAAGACCGTCAAGGTAACTCTTGATGAAAAGGTAGTCGAGCAGTCAAAGGACGATGAGTCTGAAAAGAGCAAGTCCAAGAAGAACAGCAAGAACGAGGAAAAGTCCGAGGAAGAGGACGAAGACGAGGCTGACGAAAAGGACATCGAGGACGAAAAGAAGTCCGAGAAGAAGAGCAAGTCCGACAAGGCTGAAAAAGCCGAAAATTCTGAAAAGTCCGATAAGTCCGATGAAGCTGAGGACGAGGAAAAATAAGCGCTTATCATTACTCCTTCATAATAAAATAACAGCAGCAAAGCTCCCTGTATAGGGAGCTTTGCTGTTTCTATACGCTCAGATTATAGGACGGGCGGCGAAACGCCGCCCCTACAATTAAAGCAACACACAAAAACGGGCGGCAATAAATGCCGCCCATTTTGCTTATTTTCTGAATGCTGCGATAGACTGCTCTATCTTAGCCATTTTCTCCTCAGCCTTTGCAAGCTTAGCCTTTTCAGCGTCAATGAGCTGAGCAGGAGCCTTTGCGATAAAGCCCTGATTATTGAGCTTTCCGCTGAGGAAGTCTATATCCTTCTGAACCTTTGCCTTTTCCTTTTCGAGACGTGCTATCTCCTTCTCCTTGTCAACCAGCTCGTCCATAGGAATAAAGATACGTGCTGAATCTGTAACTGCGTTTGCAGAATCGGGGATATCGAACTTGTCGCCTGTCTCAACTGCGGAAGCGGAAGCAAGCTTCTCGAAGAATACTGCACAGGAGTTGAAGAGCTCCTTGTCGGCAGTCTCGATGAAGAGCTTAGCCTTTACCGACGGCGGTACGTTCATTTCTGTACGTGTATTTCTTACAGCCTTGATAGCTGAGATTATCTTCTCGAAAGCCTTCTCCTCGGCTGTAAAGTCGATAGAAGCATCGTAAGTCGGGTAAGTTTCGAGGATTATCATGGACTTCTCGTTGTTGAGGACCTGCCATATCTCCTCGGTGATGAACGGCATGAACGGGTGGAGGAGCTTCAGCATACCCTGCATAGCCCATACAAGAACTGCCTGAGCCTTTGCCATTGTCTCGCCGCCTGCCTGAATACGGGGCTTTGTGAGCTCGATGTACCAGTCGCAGAATACGTCCCAGATAAAGTCGTATATCTTCTGTGAAGCAACGCCAAGCTCGTACTTGTCCAGGTTCTCGCCTACTTCCTTTGCAAGCTGATTGAACTTGTTTACAAGCCACTTGTCCTCTAATTCAAGCTCTGTAGGAAGTCCCTTGAACTCGAAGTCCTCGGGGAGGTTCATCATGATGAAACGTGAAGCGTTCCAGAGCTTGTTTGCGAAGTTACGGGCAGCCTTTACCTTGTCGTCGATATAACGCATATCGTTTCCGGGTGAGTTGCCTGTTGCAAGCATGAATCTGAGAGCGTCAGCGCCGTACTCGTTGATAACTTCAAGAGGATCGATACCGTTGCCCAGCGACTTGGACATCTTGCGTCCCTGTGCGTCACGTACAAGACCGTGGATAAGAACTGTATCAAAAGGTACCTTGCCCATGTTCTCCAGACCGCTGAACATCATTCTGATTACCCAGAAGAAGATGATATCATAGCCTGTTACGAGAGTATTTGTTGGGTAGAAGTACTTGAGGTCCTCTGTGTTCTCGGGCCAGCCCAGTGTGGAGAAAGGCCAGAGCGCAGAGCTGAACCATGTATCGAGAGTATCGGGATCCTGTCTCATAGGCTTGCCGCACTTAGGACAAACCGCACTGCTCTCCTTTGTAACTACCATTTCGCCGCACTCGTCGCAGTAGAATGCAGGTATCTGATGTCCCCACCAGATCTGACGGGAGATACACCAGTCCTTGATATTTTCAAGCCAGTGGAAGTATATCTTGTCAAAACGCTCGGGAACGAACTTTGTATCGCCGTTCTTTACAGCCTTTATAGCCGGCTCTGCAAGGGGCTTCATCTTAACGAACCACTGAGTCGATACCTTTGGCTCAACAGTTGTTCCGCAGCGGTAGCAGGTACCTACATTATGGCTGTACTCCTCTATCTTAACGAGAGCGCCTTCCTTTTCGAGGTCCTCAACTATCTTCTTTCTTGCCTCGTAGCGGTCCATGCCTGCGTATGCAGGATAATCGTCAACGATAGTAGCGTCGTCGTTCATTACATTGATAACGGGCAGCTTGTGGCGGAGACCTACCTCGAAGTCGTTAGGATCGTGAGCAGGAGTTATCTTAACTACGCCTGTACCGAAGTCCATTTCAACATAATCGTCAGCAACGATAGGTATCTCTCTGTGAACGATAGGCAGTATAACTGTCTTGCCAACGAGGTCTGTGTAGCGCTCGTCCTTTGGGTTTACTGCAACAGCTGTATCGCCGAGGAGAGTCTCGGGACGTGTGGTAGCAAGCTCCAGATAGCCGTCGGAATCTTTTATCTTATAGCGGAGGTGCCAGAAATGACCAGCCTGATCCTCATATGTTACCTCAGCGTCGGAAAGTGATGTGCGGCACTTGGGGCACCAGTTGATTATACGCTCGCCTCTGTAAATGAGACCTTTTTCATAGTACTTGATGAAAACTTCCTTAACTGCCTTTGAGCAGCCCTCGTCCATGGTGAAGCGCTCTCTTGACCAGTCGCATGAGGAGCCCAGCTTCTTGAGCTGCTCAACGATACGTCCGCCGTACTGCTTCTTCCACTCCCATGCACGCTTCATGAAGCCCTCTCTGCCGAGGTCCTCCTTTGTAACGCCTTCCTTGCGCATAGCCTCAACTATCTTAGCCTCTGTAGCGATAGCAGCGTGGTCTGTACCGGGAAGCCACAGTGCGCTGTAGCCGCTCATTCTCTTCCAGCGGATAAGGATATCCTGTAATGTTTCATCGAGGGCGTGTCCCATATGGAGCTGTCCTGTGATGTTCGGAGGAGGGATAACTATAGTGTAGGGCGTTTTCTTGGGATCAGCCTCTGCACGGAAACAGCCCTTGTCGTTCCATGCGGCGTAGATACGGTCCTCAAAATCCTTTGGATCGTAAGCCTTTGCAAGTTCCTTTGCCATTTTCATTCTCCTTTTTGTGACAGTCAGCCGCCGTCACCGTATTTTTGTCGGTCAGAGCAAATAAAAAGCCCTGAACCGTTAAGGTTCAGGGCGAACTAAGTCCGTGTTACCACCTGAATTCGGGAATATCTCCCGCTCTCTGCGAAGCCGCTCAGCTTCTTCCCCTGTAACGTGAGGATCACGCCGCATACTACTGAGCAAAAGCCGTTGGCACGCGAAGCTCCGAAGCTACTTCCGCAAGCCCCTCATACTGCCTTTCACCGCGCGGCAGCTCTCTGAAAATCGGGTATCTCACGTACTCCTCTTCATCATCGCCTTTGAATACTTTTCTATTATACACGATTATATTGCGTTTGTCAAGACCGATTTAGCCGTTAGACTTTAGCTGTTAGAACTAAGAGCTAAGAACTAAGATTTTGTAGGGGCTGCCTTTGGCAGTCCGCATTTTACGCAACAAATATAAATAACATATTGTAGGGGACGACGTCCTCGGCGTCCCACAATTGCAATGAAACTGACGGGCTGTCGGGGACGCCAGCCCCTACATTCGGTCATTTGAAGTCGTTTTGTCAGGCGCGGACTGCCAAAGGCAGCCCCTACATTCTCCATTCTCAATTCAGCGGCGTTCCCTACAAAAAAACGCAAATTTTCTCTTTTCCCCCTTGCAGTCCGCCAAAAACTGTGATATAATATATGTATCTATGTTTGAAAGGATTTGAAACTATGATAATACTTGACGAACTCAGAGTCGAAATGACGGGCTACCGCAAGGAAATGGCGGAGCTTGCCGACGTTCTGAATATAGAAGCTGCCAAGAAGCGCGTTGCGGAGCTTGGCGAGGAAACTGCAAAGGAGGGCTTCTGGGACGACCTCGAAAACTCCCAGAAAGTGCTGAAGGAGCAGAAAACTCTCGAAAAGAAGATAGAAAAGTACAATAAGCTCAACGAAAATCTCGAGGATATCATCACTCTTATCGAGCTTTCTATCGAAGCTGACGACGAGAGTGACATTGACGAGATAAAGAAGGAGTCCGACGCCTTCAAAACCAAGCTGGAGGACGAAAAGCTGGCTACTCTCCTCACAGGCGAGTACGACAACTCCAACGCTATCCTCACATTCCATGCAGGCGCAGGCGGAACAGAGGCTCAGGACTGGGCAGAAATGCTCTACCGTATGTACAACCGCTGGGCTGAGCGCCACGATTTCAAGGTGGAGCTTCTCGACTACCTCGACGGCGACGACGCAGGCTTGAAGTCCGCTTCTATCCTTATCGAGGGCGACAACGCCTACGGCTATATGAAGTCCGAGTCGGGCGTTCACAGACTTGTTCGTATATCGCCATTTGACGCTTCGGGCAGACGTCACACATCTTTTGCGGCTCTCGAAGTTATGCCTGAAATCGACGATTCTATCGAAGTAGATATCCGTCCCGAGGACATCGAAATGGAGGTTTACCGTTCCAGCGGTGCAGGCGGTCAGAAGGTAAACAAGACAAGCTCCGCTGTACGTCTTATCCATAAGCCCACAGGTATCGTTGTTTCCTGTCAGACTCAGCGAAGCCAGTACCAGAACAAGGACTACGCTATGAAGATGCTCCGTTCAAAGCTCATCGAGATAAAGGAGCGTGAGCACCTTGAAAAGATCGAGGATATCAAGGGAGTTCAGAACCAGATAGCATGGGGCTCGCAGATTCGTTCATATGTATTCATGCCCTACACCCTTGCAAAGGATCACCGCACAGGCTTTGAAAACGGCAATATCCAGGCAGTTATGGACGGTGATATCGACGGCTTCATCAATGCTTATCTGAAGTCCCTCTCACACGGAACTCTTGAGAAGTAATGCATAATGCGTAATTGATAGGCTCACATATAAACATGAAGAAATTTGCAAAGGTCATTTCAGTTATGGCAGTTATAGCGGTAATCGCCGTAACTACCATAAGATTTATTGCACCGTCATTGTTTTTCGGATATATGTACCCGTTTAACAGGATAAAAGGTAATGTTTCAATTTCTGTTGACGGAAAGGATATATCTCTTTCTGACTGTGAGATAAGCTGTTCAAAAAGCGGAAAATCCGAAAAAGTCCATGTAAACGGCAGCAAAATAAAAAACCGCGCAGGCGGATACGGCAAATATCTTTATACCGTAAGGTGTGATGATGCGGAGTTCCCGTTTTATATCTATCAGGCAAACAGCTGGAACTGCGAGGATTTCGACGTATCATTCAGCGTTGATACCGCAAAGCAGACCGTATCATGCACGGGCTGGAGCAGAGGTTTTAAAGAAAACGGCTCAAAGGAAGAAAAGAAAAGCCTCGATGAGACTGTAAGCTTAGAAGACACTGACGGAATTTGCATCGACGGAGTTTGACAAGTATAAAAAATTTCAGGGACGCCAACGGCGTCCCTTTTCTATGCACTAAGCACTAAAAACTGATAACTCATTCAAAAGACACTATTCCAGAGCGGCGTTTCGCCGCTTTTCAGCATTTCAAGCATATCACGGAGCTCTGCAAGCTCCGCCGTCATCTCGTCCTCTTCATTTTCGGCAAGGTGAACTATCCGAGAGCACAGTCGGTCTATCTCAACAAGCTTGTCATATTTCAGCAGTACCGAAGCCCATTCACGGAAATGCTCCCACTCGTCGTTGATTTCCCGAGCTTTTTCAGCAGCTCCCGATATATCGCCGTTTTCTTCAAGTCCGCATATAACGTCTATCTGCGACAGCATGGCGTCACAGCGGCGGTTCACCCACAAGCTCGAAAATATGCTGACTCCGATGAGAAGCAGCAGGATCGCTCCGCTTATTTTAACTCTTGTCATTTTTTCTCCCCCAACGTCACTATCATCGGCGGAGTCCCCTGCTTATCGGCTATAAAGCAGCTCCCCGAGCTGTCGGCAGTCATGATAAAAACGTCATTTACAACCATTTTATTTGCGGAAAGCAGCATTTCCACCGCAGCTTTGCTCAGCTTCACGGACTCCATAGCCTGCGGTATGAACTTCCCGTCGGCAATTATCAGCACAGGCGGCTCGGAGCACTCCGCGGCTATCTTCATATCCTGTCTCGTGGGAGTATCCAGCGGCTGCTTCTTCATAACGGAAACGCTGCCTGTAGTCTCCACGATAGCGTACTGGACCTCGCCTATATCGAAGATATCCTTGCTTCTCAGCGCCATGAGCAGGTCATCTACGGAAAAGCGCAGCTCCCGCATGATATCGCGCTCAATACAGCCATTCCTGATGATTATCTTAGGACTTCCCGAGATAAGTCGCCGAAGCTCAGGCAGTCTGAGATTAATCCACGACACCATGACCTCAAAGCACACCAGCGACAAAATAGGCGTAACTCCGACGATTATGGGGATATTCACGTCCTCGATAGGCAGTGTTGCGATATTGGAAACAAGGATAGTGATGACCAGCTCCGAGGGCTGGAGCTCCCCAAGCTGCCGCTTACCCATAAGTCTCACGGCGAATATGACAAGAACGTACAGGATAACCGAACGAATCAGTATAACGCACATAAAAACAGCTCCTTTGCAGCTATTGTACCGCAAAAGGAGCTGTTTATTCTTTATTTAGTCAGCAAATCGCTTGTTGTATTCCTCATAAGCCTTTACGATTATCTCTGCGCAGAGTTCGTCCCCCAGCTGAGCGCTGTTGAGGCAAAGTGAATACTGGTCCTTGTCCTGCCATGTTTTGCCTGTATTGACATTGTAGAAGGTCTCGCGGCGCTTGTCAGCCTTTTTCATCACCGACTCCGCTTTTTTCTCCTCAACGCCGTAATCCTGTATGGCACGTTTTATGCGCGACTCAGTGTCGGCGTAGATATAAACGCTGAAGCAGCCCTTATCCTCAAGGATATAATTTCCGCATCTGCCTACCAGCACGAAGCTGCTTTCCTGCTCTGCTATCTCGTTTATGATACGGCTCTCCATAATAAAGACTTTATCTGAAAGAGGAAGGTTTTCCTCCATAGTCCTTGCTGGATTTGCCGAAAGAAGCAGCGAATAGAGGAAGCTTGTGGGAACATTTTCCTCAGCATTTTCGAGATTTTTAACAGCAATACCGCATCTTTCAGCTGTCATTTTCAGTATCTGACGATTGTAGCAGTTGATACCAAGCTTTTCAGCTACAAGATTACCGATGACGCTTCCGCCGCTTCCGTACTGTCGTTCTATTGTAATGATAGGTTTTTTCATCGGTGTTACCTCCAAATAGATAAAATATTATTGAAACTTTGATAAAATAAGCACAATAGTATTATATCACATTTTGCACATATTTCAAGCGTTCAAGCAATAACTATTGTCTAAAACTGATATTTCTATGTTTTCAACAATTTGCCGTCACCTGATTTGTGCATATTATTAGATAAAAAATCTCCCGTCGCGTGACACAACGGGAGATAATAAGTTTACTTTACTGCTTGAACTGTGCAGAATTTAATCAAACGCAGCCCTGAGCCTTCATTGCCTCAGCAACCTTGAGGAAGCCTGCAATGTTAGCGCCAGCCATGTAGTTGCCAGCCATGCCGTACTCCTTAGCAGCCTCATCGCAAGCCTTGAAGATAGACTTCATGATGCCGTGGAGCTTCTCGTCAACCTCTTCAAATGTCCAGCTGAGTCTCTCGCTGTTCTGGCTCATCTCAAGACCTGATGTAGCAACACCGCCAGCGTTTGCAGCCTTAGCAGGACCATAGAGGAGACCATTTGAGAGGTATGTCTCGATAGCCTCAGGAGTTGAAGGCATATTAGCGCCCTCAGATATAGCGTAGCCGCCGTTAGCAACGATTGCCTTAGCACCGTCACCGTTGATCTCGTTCTGTGTAGCGCAAGGAAGAGCGATGTCAAGCTTGATATCGCCAGCGTTGCACTTGAGTGTCCAAACGCTGCCCTCGTGGTACTCAGCATTCTTGTGTGAAGTTCTGCCGACATACTCCTTGATTCTGCCGCGCTCAACCTCCTTGATCTGCTTAACAAGATCAAGTTCGATTCCGTCCGGATCGTAGATATATCCGTTAGAGTCGGAAACTGTAACTACCTTAGCGCCATACTGTGTAGCCTTCTCTGTAGCGTAGATAGCAACGTTGCCTGAACCTGAGATAACAACTGTCTGGTCCTTAAAGCTCTTGCCGTTAGCCTGGAGCATCTCGTTTGTGAAGTAGCAGAGACCGTAGCCTGTAGCCTCTGTTCTTGCGAGTGAACCGCCGTATGTTAAGCCCTTACCTGTGAGAACGCCAACGAACTCGTTGCGAATCCTCTTGTACTGACCGAACATGAAGCCGATCTCTCTTGCGCCTGTTCCGATATCACCAGCAGGAACGTCGCAGTCAGCGCCGATGTGCTTGCAGAGCTCTGTCATGAAGCTCTGGCAGAAACGCATGATCTCTCCGTCGCTCTTGCCCTTAGGATCGAAGTCGGAACCGCCCTTGCCGCCGCCCATAGGCAGTGTTGTAAGGCTGTTCTTGAATACCTGCTCAAAGCCGAGGAACTTGATGATTCCGAGGTATACTGATGGGTGAAGTCTGATACCGCCCTTGTAAGGTCCGATAGCAGAGTTGAACTGGATTCTGAAACCTCTGTTTACCTGTACCTTGCCGTTGTCGTCAACCCAAGGAACACGGAATATGATCTGTCTCTCAGGCTCTACGATTCTATCGAAAACGCCTGCGTCGATAAGGTCCTGTCTCTTCTCAGCAACGGGCTGGAGAGTCTCAAGAACCTCTGTAACTGCCTGGATAAACTCAGGCTCGCCTGGATTTCTCTTCTTAACTGTTTCTAAAAGATCGATAAGATACTGATTTTTTAACGCCATTGTTAAAAAACCTCCTTTTCAAAATTCTGCGACTAACGCAGTTCACGAATAATTATAGCACTCTGAACCGCATTTTGCAATACCTTAAAGCGGTGAAATTTATTTTTTTCTTGTTTTTGTCCCTACTGCACAAAACGCTCACCTTTTTTTATTGATTTCTTACAATATTTTTGTATAAGCCTACAGTTCCACTCTGTATTTTTTGTAAGATATGGTTTACATAGACTTCGACAGGCTTCGGCAGACAGGATTTATTTTTTTATATTTTGCTGTTTTTATATTGATTTTTTATGCGTTTTATTATATAATATCTATATTGGATATTTTTCCGATGTAAAGAGAGAAAGACAGCAAGGAGGGAAACGATATGCTCAGAGCCATATGTTCCCGAAAAGAGCTCACCGCCAACAGCTATTACGACTGCGTAAAGGATATAATCGGCTGTCAGCAGGTACAGGAGCTCAGGTCTATCACCCACCATATATCAACGACTCGCTTCCAGCACTGTGTGAATGTCTCGTACTATTCCTACATGGTATGCAGAAAATTCAATCTGAACGCCCGTTCAGCCGCAAGAGCAGGACTTCTCCATGACCTTTTCTATTATGACAGAAAGCAGTACAACTCGGAGAAGACAAAAGGTCAGGCTTCACACAGCGAGAACCACGCCATGCTCGCCTGCGCCAACGCCGCAGAGATAACCAAGATATCCAAGCTTGAGCGTGATATGATAGAGAAGCATATGTGGCCCGTGACCAGACCAATGCCTAAATACAAGGAAACATATATCATAACAATCATTGACAAATACTGTGCCGTCCTCGAATTCTGCGTACCCAAAGTCCAGCGCATAGTTCACAGGAAACCACAGTAATATATATAATGGAGGTATCCTACAATGAAGATCGAAACCAAATGCCTGCACGCAGGCTACACCCCAAAGAATACTGAGCCCAGAGTCGTACCTATAGTACAGAGTACTACATACGTTTACGATTCAACAGACGACGTTGCGGCAGTATTCGATGATCCCACCAAAAGCCTTATCTATTCGCGCTTTGAGAACCCAACAGTTATGGCTGTTGAAGACAAGATAGCCGCTCTCGAGGGCGGTATCGGCGCAATGTGTACCTCCAGCGGTCAGGCAGCTTCACTGCTCTCCCTGCTCAACATTTTAAAGGCAGGCGACAGCTTCATCTCAGCTGCTACTATCTACGGCGGTACTATAAACCTTTTCGCTTACACACTGAAAAAACTCGGCATTGAATGTATTTTCGTTGACGCAGACGCTTCTGAATCTGAGATAAGAGCTGCATTCAAGCCCAACACAAAGGCAGTTTTCGGCGAAACTCTCGCAAACCCTGCCCTCACAGTATTTGATATCGAGAAATTCGCCAAGATAGCTCACGAAAACGGCGTTCCTCTCATCATCGACAACACCTTCCCAACACCTATCCTTTGCAGACCTATCGAGTTCGGAGCTGATATCGTTATCCACTCCACAACAAAGTACATGGACGGTCATGCAGTTCAGGGCGGCGGCGTTATCGTTGATTCGGGAAACTTTGACTGGACAAACGGCAAGTTCCCTGAGTTCACAGAGCCTGACGAGAGCTATCACGGAACTATCTACACAAAGACCTACGGCAAGGCTGCATACATCATCAAGGCAAGAATGCAGCTCATGAGAGACTTCGGCTGCTATCCTTCGGCACAGTCTGCATTCTACCTCAATCTCGGTCTTGAGACTCTCCATATCCGTATGAAAGAATACTGCATAAACGCTATGAAGGTAGCCGAATACCTCGAAGCAAACAAGCACGTTGAGTCAGTAAACTACCCCGGACTCGCAAGCAATAAGTACCACGAGCTTGCCAAGAAGTACCTCCCTGACGGTACAAGCGGCGTTATCTCCTTTATTATCAAGGGCGGCAGAAACGAAGCTGTCAAGTTCATGGATTCCCTCAAGCTTGCTTCAAACGAGGTACACGTTGCTGATATCCGTACCTGTGTGCTCCACCCTGCAAGCGCTACTCACCGTCAGCTCACTGACGAGCAGCTCGTTGCAGCAGGCATAAACGGCGGTCTTGTAAGACTCTCAGTTGGACTTGAAAACGTTGAGGATATCCTCGACGACCTCAGACAGGCATTTGCAGCTCTCGACTAAGCACTTAATCTCAGCACTATTCTTTGCAATTATCCCTAAAATACATTCAACTTGCCATGAAAAGAGGTAATTAATATGAGAACTATCATCGTATATTCATCACAGACAGGCTTTACAAAAAAATACGCAGAATGGCTGGCAGAAAAGCTGGGCGCCGAGATAATGACGATCAAGGACGCCCGCAAAAAGGACGATAAGTATTTCGACAGCTATGACGCCATAATCTACGGCGGCTGGGTAGCTGTTGAAAAGATACACAAGGCAGACTGGTTCACCAGCAGGATAGAAAAATGGCAGAGCAAAAAGCTCGCTATGTTCTGCGTAGGAGCAAGTCCTGCGAAATATTCGGGAGTAGACAGTCTTCTCAAAAAATCACTTACCGACGAGCAGAAAAAATACGTAAAGGTATTCTACTGCGAGGGCGGACTGGATTACGATAAAATGCCCCTCGGTTCAAAAATGCTCATGAAGACCTTTGCCGCAATGCTCAACGGCAAAAAGGAAAAAACTCCTGATGATATCGCAATGGCAGAACACATTTCAAAGTCCGGCGATTATACCGATAAGAAGTTCATCGAGCCGATAGCGGCTTATATCACACAGTAACAGCGAGGGCGTGACGAAAGTCACGCCCTTAATTAATAAAATTGTAGGGGCTGATGCCAACATCAGCCCGTCAATAAAACATCACTAACGGGGCGATGCAGACATCGTCCCCTGCACTTGAAACTAAAAGGCGTAAAGGTTTTACCTTTACGCCTTTTTCTCAGTCTTTTCTGAAAACCTCTTTGAGCACCATTGCTCCGCCTGCCGCTGTCATGCCGAACATTACTATAAATGTAAAGGCGCTGGAGCGTATCCAGTGGAGATGTGTGGTCATCATTACGCTGAGCAGAACGATTATGATCCCGAGAGAAAGCACTACCCAGCCGAATATCTTCTTTTCCATAAGGAACAGCATACCAATTCCAATGATTATCGGCAGCATTATCAGTCCGTTGGGAAGTCCGAAGCCGCCTATCCTGAAAAACGAGCCGCCGTAGCCCCACGAGCTTGTGACCTCGATATTCTGGAATATCATGAAAAGTCCGCCGCCCAGCAGAAGAAGTCCTACAAAGAACGACAAAAGCCTGTTCCCCTCGCTCTTGTTTGCAGCACGGGCGCTGTCACGAGCCTCAAGGAGCTCCTTGTACATTTTGTCAAGCTCTTTGTCTTTGTTGTTTTTTGGCATAATACCGCCCCCCTATTATCAATATTACGAATTTATTATACATTAAAGTACGGAAATTGTCAAGTACAGCGCGGCTTTTTTATCAATTTGAAAATTCCCTCTTGACAAAACCTAAAACATGGTATATAATAAATTGAAAATGATTATCAAATTCAAATATGAGGTGTTATTCATATGTTAAAGTTCAGCAAAGCCCTTTCACTTACAGTATCCGCAGTTCTGGCTGCTTCCGTATTCGCAGGCTGTTCAAGCACAAGCGCTGCCAAAAAAGACGGCAAGCTCAGCATAGTCTGCACTACCTTCTCGGAGTACGACTGGACTAAGAATATTATAGGCGACACTGACAGCGCTGAGGTGACTTATCTTCTCGGCAGCGGCGTTGACCTCCACAACTATCAGCCCACGGCACAGGATATACTCACTATCTCAGACTGTGACCTGCTCATGTATGTAGGCGGCGAGTCAGAGGGCTGGGTTACAGATACACTTCAGGACGCAAAAAACAAGGATATGAAGGTGCTCAGACTCTTTGACGTCCTCGGACAGAGCATAAAGGAAGAGGAGCTCAAGGAGGGCATGGAGCCCGAGGAAGAGGAAGAAGAGGGCGAAGAGGAGGAAGGTCCCGAGTACGACGAGCACGTTTGGCTTTCCGTAAAGAATGCAGAGGTCATCTGCGACGCCATATGCGATTCTATCTGCGAAAAGGACGCCGATAACGCGGACAAGTACCGTGCAAACCTCGAAGCCTACAAGACAGAGCTTAAAAAGCTTGACGAGGGCTTCACGGAAATGGCTGACAGCGCCAAGACCAAGACCGTGCTTTTCGGCGACAGATTCCCATTCCGCTATCTGGTGGACGACTACAATATAGACTACTACGCAGCATTCGTGGGCTGCTCAGCAGAAACTGCCGCAAGCTTCGAGACTATTGCCAAGCTTGCTGAAAAGGTGGACGAGCTTGACCTCGACACCGTATTCATCATCGAAAACTCCGATGATTCCATTGCCAAGTCCATAATCTCAAACTCAAAGAAAAAGGACATAGCTATTGAAAAGCTCAATTCGCTCCAGTCCGTAACAAAGAACGACATAAACGGCGGAGCAAGCTATATTTCCCTTATGAACGAAAATCTTGAAACATTGAAGAGGGTGCTTGACTAATGAGCGCATTGCTTAAATGCAATAATGTCTCTCTCGGCTATGAGGGAGACGTTATCGCAAAAAATCTGAATTTCACCGTCAGCAGCGGCGATTACCTCTGTATAGTCGGTGAGAACGGCTCGGGAAAGAGTACACTTATAAAGGCTCTTCTCGGACTGAAGCCTCCCGTCAGCGGCAATATCGAGCTCTGCGGCGGCATGGGCAAAAATGAGATAGGATATCTTCCGCAGCAGACTATGGTGCAGAGAGACTTCCCCGCCTCAGTGCGTGAGATAGTTCTCTCGGGCTGTATGAACCGCTGCGGACTTCGTCCGTTTTACAGCAAAGAGGAAAAAAAGCTGGCTCACGACATGATGAGGAGACTTGAAATAGAGCCCCTCACCAAGCGCTGCTACAGAGAGCTGTCGGGCGGTCAGCAGCAGCGAGTGCTCCTTGCAAGAGCCCTCTGCGCCGCAAGAAAGATGATACTCCTTGACGAGCCCGTAACAGGTCTCGATCCAAAGGCTACCAACGAGATGTACGAGCTTATCGACAGTCTCAACAAAAAGGACGGCATAACCGTCATCATGGTATCCCACGATATGAACGCCGCCGTGAGATATGCTTCCCATATTCTGCATATCGGCGGCAAACAGCTGTTCTTCGGCACCAAAGAGGACTACATGAACAGCAAGATAGGACAGGCTTTCCTTTCTGTTATGGGAGGTGAGGACGATGAGTGAGATGTTTTCAACGCTGGGCAGATACTTTGAAATGCCCACAGTCCGCTATGCTCTTATAGTGGGACTCCTCATAGCGCTCTGCTCCTCGCTTTTAGGCGTAACACTGGTAATGAAGCGCTTTTCATTCATCGGCGACGGACTCTCCCACGTAGCATTCGGCGCTATGGCTGTAGCTACTATCACGGGTGTCACCAACAATATGCTAATAATCATGCCCGTCACTGTATGCTCGGCAGTGCTCCTGCTGAGAACGGGCAGCAATACCAAGATAAAGGGCGACGCCGCCATTGCCATGATATCCGTTGGAGCCCTCGCTCTGGGCTATATGCTCATGAATATCGCTTCTCAAAGCGGCAGCGGCAGAACATCGGGCAACGTTACCGCCGATGTGTGCAGTACGCTGTTCGGCTCGACGGCTATACTGACGCTGTCAATTGCCGATGTATGGATATGCGTGGGAATGTCGGTCATAGTTATTGCCGTGTTCCTCATATTCTACAATAAGATATTCGCCGTCACCTTTGACGAGAGCTTCGCAAAGGCTACGGGTATACGCTCGGACCTTTACAATCTGCTCATCGCAGTTGTCATAGCCATGATAATCGTCATCGCTATGAACTTCGTAGGCTCTCTGCTGATATCGGCGCTGATAATCTTCCCTGCCCTGTCGGCAATGCGCGTGTTCAAGAGTTTCCGCAGCGTTATCATCTGCTCGGTTATAATCTCCCTGCTCTGTGCGTTCTTCGGCATAATAATCTCAATACTTGCAGGAACTCCCGTAGGCTCGACTATAGTTTCGGCAGATATCATCGTTTTCTTCATATTCTGTCTTACATCATTCATACTAAGGAGAGGAAAATAAATAAAAAAAGCTTGCAGTTGTTTTTTGCCTGTGTGCAGCCCTTTTCTCAGGCTGCGGCAACACTCAGAAAAGTGTGGAAAACTCCGCGGATACCGCAAAAAGCTCTTCCGCTGACGGCATAGACATTGACCTGGCGAAAATGAGCAGCACTATGGTCTACAGCACCGTATACAGCATAATAACGACTCCCGATGACTATATGGGCAAAAAAATCAGGGTAACAGGCAATTTCAACGCCTATCGCAGCGAAAACACGGATAAAACATACTTTTCCGTTATTATCGCAGACGCCACAGCCTGCTGTCAGCAGGGACTTGAATTCGACCTTGGAAAGGACTATAAGTATCCCGACGATTACCCGTTTGAAAACGCGCTTATCACCGTTACAGGCACTTTCACGACATATAAAGAGGATAATTACACATACTGCCAGCTCAAAAATGCTTCCTATAAGCTCCAATGAGCAAAAAGCACAAAACACTTCCGCTTTTATGCGCGGAAGTGTTTTTCTTTACCATAAATACCCCTATGTCTTGACAAAAGGCTCCAAAATGTGCTATCATTAAATTTACACAGTTTAATACATTTAAAAGAGGAGGTTGCGCTATGGAAACCATTAATGAGATCGCAGCACGTATTCGTGAGCTGCGCGAGGTGTGCGACTACACACAGGAAAAGCTTGCTCAGGAGCTTGGTCTTACTGCCGAGCAGTACGCAGGCTATGAACAGAACGGTGACTTTCCTATCAGCGTCATCTATGAGATTGCAAACAAATTCGGAGTCGATTTCAATGAGCTCGTCACAGGCGAACCCAGCCGTATCGACACTTATCAGGTCGTCCGCCGCGGTAAGGGCAGAAGCATAAGCCGTTTCCCAGGTTATCGCTTCAAGGATCTCGCTTTCCGCTATGCCGATAAGGTCATGCAGCCGCTTCTTGTTACACTTGAACCGTCCGACGAGCCCGCAAAGCTCGTAAGCCACTCGGGACAGGAGTTCAACCTTGTTCTCAAGGGAACTGTCGCTGTAGTATTCGAAGATCAGGAGATAATCCTCCACGAGGGCGATTCGATATACTTCAACCCCACATATCTCCACGGACAGCGCTGCGTTGGCGACAGCAAAGCAAGATTTCTCACTATGATCGCTGAATAAAAGCCGTATTTGGGCAAATAAAAAGGAGTTCTTCTAATCATGCTTTTAGACCGATATCTTCCCCGTATCGAATTTGATTCATACGAGGATTTCAAGGAAAATTACCGTGTAAACGTTCCCGAGGACTTCAACTTCGGCTGGGACATCGTTGACGAATGGGCAAAGCAGGAGCCCGAGAAAAAGGCTCTTGTATGGCTCAGTCACGACAAGCAGGAGAAAACGTTCACATTCACCGATATTTCCAAGCTTTCAAACAAGACCTGCAACTATTTCCGCAGCCTTGGACTGAAAAAGGGCGATGTAGTACTTCTCATACTCCGCCGCCGCTGGGAGTACTGGGTAATAGCTACCGCTCTCCACAAAATGGGCGTTATCCTTATCCCCGGAAACCTGCTCTTCACTACACACGATATCGCTTACCGCGGCAATATGGCAGGCATCTCTGCTATCATCGCCTGCGATGACGAATACATACGCGGACAAATAGACGGAGCTGCTCCTCAGATAGAGACTCTCCGCAAGAAAATAGCCGTTGCAGAGCCCCGCGAGGGCTGGGACTTCTTCGAGGACGAGATAGAGAAGTATCCCGATACCTTTGAGCGTCCTACAGGCGCCGAGGCTACAAAGGCTACTGACACCATGCTGATATACTTCACATCAGGCTCAACAGGTATGCCTAAAATGGTATGTCACAACTTCGCACATCCGCTTGGTCACATCGTTACCGCTAAGTACTGGCATCAGGTACAGGAGAACAAGCTCCATATGTCAATATCTGACTCAGGCTGGGCTAAGTTCGGCTGGGGCAAGATATACGGACAGTGGATATGCGGTGCTATTCAGTTCGCATACGACTTCACAGGCAGATTCAACGCCAAGGATATACTGGAAGTTATCAGCCACTACAAGCTGACAACATTCTGCGCACCGCCTACAATGTACAGATTCATGCTTCAGGAGGATATGACAAAGTACGACCTCTCCTCCATTCAGAACTTCTGCAACGCAGGCGAGCCCCTCAACCCCGAGGTATTCAACCGTATTTACGAGCTCACAGGCAAGAAGATGCGCGAGGGCTTCGGTCAGTCAGAGGGAACCGTTCTCATCGCAAACTTCCCGTGGATAGACCCCAAGCCCGGCTCAACAGGAAAGCCTTCTCCCCTTTACAACATCCACCTGCTCCGTGCCGATGGTACAGAGTGCGAGGACGGTGAAGAGGGAAGCATCACGGTATGCGGCATAGATAAAGAACGTCCTACGGGTCTTTTCAGCAGCTACTACAAGAATCCCGAGCTGACCGAGGCTGTTCTCGGCGGCGAGAACTACGATACAGGCGACGTTGCATGGCGCGATTCCAAGGGCTATTACTGGTTCGTAGGCAGAAACGACGACGTTATCAAGTGTTCCGGCTATCGTATAGGACCTTTCGAGGTAGAAAGTGCACTCCTCACTCACCCTGCTGTTGTTGAGTCAGCTATCACAGGTGCTCCCGACCCTATCAGAGGTCAGGTAGTAAAGGCTACAGTCGTTCTCGCTGAGGGCTATACTCCGTCACCTGAGCTTACAAAGGAGCTTCAGGATCACGTTAAGCGAGAGACTGCTCCATACAAGTATCCACGTGTTATCGAGTACGTCAAGGAGCTTCCGAAAACTCTCGGCGGCAAGATAAAGCGTGCACAGATCCGTCATCAGGACGAGGAAAACTCAGCAAAGTAAATCAGAAACCTACATCAGCCATAAAGTCACGACTTTATGGCTGTTTCTGGATAAAAAGTGATCAGTTACTGTCTGCTGCCGCAGCTATGTACTGATCACTAACAGCTAATAACTGAAAAAATATTACGCAGGCTTAATAATTTTTTGCAATTACCCCGCTTTTATAAAATACTGTGCGTAAACTATTATTACATTGGGGGTGGCACATATGAATTCTGATGCGCATCAAATCATATCCCAGGTCTATAAGGCTAAAAAAGACAGCCACGCGGCAGATGAGCTCATCGAAGCTTATATGCCATTTATCAAGTCCGAAACAGCCAAATTCCTAAACCGTCCGCCCGACAAAAGCGACGATGAGCTTAGTATAGCCATGTTCGCTTTTTACGAATCTATCCGAAACTACTCAAAGCTCCGCGGTTCATTCCTTAAATTTGCAGCCCTGCAAATAAAGAACCGCCTGATAGATAACTATAGAAAAGAAAAACGAAACAAGGGACAAATATCGCTGGACGTTTCCGACGATGACAAGCAGGACCTGAAAGATACAATACGCGACGAACACGATAAGTACCAAGAAAACGAACTAAGAGAAGCAACACAGCAGGAAATAGCAGAGCTTTCAGCTCAGATGCAGGACTTCGGCGTTTCAATGACCGACGTTGCGGAGAATTCTCCGAGGCAGCGCCGTACTCTTGAAATATGCCAGAAGGCTGTTCAGTACGCAAGAAATAATCCCGAAATACTGGAGGACTTCCTCAGAACTAAGCGAGTTCCGCTGGCTAAGCTGGCAGAGGGCGCAAAGGTAGAGAGAAAGTCCCTTGAAAGACACAGACGTTATCTTGTGGCAGTGCTTCTCATTTGCACCAACGGCTATGAGATAATGCGAGGTCACATAATGCAGGTACTCAAAGGTGGTGAAAACAAATGAAATATATGGTAATGGAATGTCACGAGAGCTATGCAGTTCTCATGGACGAGGAATCACGCTTCGTACAGGCGGCAAATCTCCGCTATAAAGTAGGACAGACTGTCACCGATCCCGTTCTGATGAACGCCGAGGAGCTTAACCGCGGCAGGATCAGTATGCATATTTCTAAATTTGTTGCAGCCGCAGCCTGCCTGACAATAGCAGTCTCCGCAGGAGCCTTCTACTACTCAAGCAACTACAAGACTCACTCCACTGTGCTCATCTCATCTGAGGCTAATGTGCGCATGGAGCTCAACAAAAAGGGCAAGGTGCTCAATATCAGCACTGAGAATGCAGACAGTGACGAGATAATCAAGAATTACGACGGCAAGGGCAAGGATATGCTCGACGCCGCAAACGATATCATTGATATCGAAAAGGACAAGGGCATCATAGAGAGCGGCGATACCGTCGATATCTATATCAAAGCCGAGACTCCTTCCGAATATAATTCCTACAAATCCGACCTTATCACAGGTATCCCCGACGTTAAGGTAAAGGTACGGGAGCTTGACGGCAATAAGCCTCACGAAAAGACTCCTCCCGAGCCGCCTAAGGCTGATCCTGCAAAGGATAACAAAAAGCCAGATCCGCCGAAGCCTGCTGATAAGAATACAGCTCCTAAGCCTGATGACAAGGCAGAGCCGCCAAAGCCTGCGGAAGTAACTCCACCGACACCGGCAGCTCCACCTGCGGCAAACAATAATAACAGCAGCAGCAATAATACAGCTCCGCAGGTAAAACAGCCCGATGCACCACCTGCACCTCCTGTTTCACCTGAAGCTCCGGAGCCTCCGAAGCCTGCTGATAAGAATACAGCTCCTAAGCCGGACGATAAGGCAGAGCCGCCAAAGCCCGATGAGGGCGCAGGTCCTCCTGCTCCTGCGGCACCTGAGATAAGAATACAGCTTGAAAAGGAAGTATTAGACACTATCAGACTTTCGGAGATAAATCCATACATAGCTCTTACTCCGCTCCCCGAGCCGCCTGCTCCGCAAGCACCTTCACACGAAGTGTCAGCTCCTGAAGCTCCGACTCCCGAGACGGATAAGAATACAGGACCTGCCCGGGAAGCACTGCCCGAAGCAGAAAAAATTATAACCCCTCCACTTCCGATACCCCTTCCCTAACCTAAAAATAGGAAACATGAGATCCTTCATAAAACCGTCCGACCTCACATTCCTCTTTATCGGTCGATCAGACGGTAAAAAGAACACTGCCAAGCACGGCAGTGTTCTTTTTTTATCCCGTTTTTTTGCCATATATCCAATAAAAAACAAACACAAAAAATTTTTTTGGAAATTTTTTCAGAATACCCCGCTTTTTTATTTCATGCTCCGTAAGCTATTAACATAAGGCGAATAAATAAAAAATTCGCACTAAGTCAAATGCTCCCACGGGAGTAAAATAAATGGACTTATCCGTCCGTAAAAAAGGAGTAATTACAATGAGAAGCAAAAAGATCTTTGCTGCACTCGCTGCAATGTCAATGATGGCATCAGCAGGAAGCTTCAACGCTTTCGCAGCAGAAACAACAGAAGAAGCAGTAACAACAGTTGCAGCAGCAACTGAGGAAGTAACAGAAGCAGCTGAGGCTGAGCAGCCTGAGGCTCCTGTGCTCGAAGACGGCGAAAAGCCAGAGCCTCCTGTAGCTCCCGCTGAGCTTGAGGACGGCGAGAAGCCAGAGCCACCGGCACCTCCTGTAATCGTTGACGTAACTGATCTTATCGAGCAGATCCGCTCATTCATCGAAGCAAACAACATTGAGATCCTCAACGATACGATCATCGAGAACTGGGACCTCATCGAGAAGGTTGACGTACACTTCCATGAGAACGAGAAGCCCACTGCTCCTGTAGTTGAAGGCGAAGCTCCTGAGGCTTCTGAGGCTGTAACAGAGGCTGAGGCTGCTGAGGAAGACGCTGAGAAGCCTGCAAAGCCACTCGGACCTGTTCACCTCGAGCTCACAGATCTCTTCATGCAGTTCAAGGATTCTATTGATATAAGCAAGATCGACTTCATCGAGGACGATGTTAAGGAGAAGATCATGAATGCTAAGGACGTTCACGCTGACGTTCACTTCAAGCACGATAAGCCAGAGGCTCCAGCAGCTCCTGTTGCTCCGGTAATCGATGAGAACGCTGAGAAGCCAGAGCCACCGGCACCTCCAGTAATCGACGAGAACGCTGAGAAGCCAGAGCCTCCTAAGCCTGTTGAGGACGGCGAGAAGCCAGTTCCTCCTACACCTCCAACACCTCCTGCAGAGCTTGAAAAGCCAGAGCCTCCTAAGCCACCGGTTGCTCCTAAGCACGAGCACCTTGGTCCTAAGGAGAGAGAAGCTCTCAAGGCTGCTGAAGCTGCTGCTGCAGTTGAGGCAACAACAGAGGCTGCTACAGAGGCAGCTGCAACTGAGGAATAATCAGTATTTACTGACTGTTCAGCATAAAACTTAACTTGTCTTTGCCTGAAAAGGTATTCCCCAAAAAGACAGGTCACTTCGATCCAATCCCAATCCCCTTTATCCTCTTTTACCCTTGTATCTGCACGCTCGGTAAAAGTGCGGATAACCAAGATGTAAAGAAAGCGCCGCAAAGCACATTTTTGCGGCGCTCTTTTTCGAGCTGAGCCAGCTCGACCGCTTGCCACGTTGACGCTTGTAAACTCGCTCACTCTTAACAACGCCGATAATCGTACTTCGCTTACGGCACTAACATCAAAATAACCATTGTAGGGGCTGCCTTTGGCGGCCCGTCTTAATTTCATAGAAACCTGCGGACGCCCAAAGGGCGCCCCTACAGTATGTCATTTGTAGTTTTACGGTTATTGGCGGGGCGGCGGGACGCCGTCCTCTACACTTCGGGCGGATAATATCCGCCCCTACTACTCTCTACTTTCTACTCACTAAACTGCGCAAATCTTGCTGTTTTTCTCTCATTGGTTGATTTTGAGCAGAATCTGTGTTATAATACAATTATAATTTCTGCGCAGTGCGCTTTTAGGAGGATAACCATGAAGGTAAGATTTCACCTGCCCGATTTCGCAAGAATGTTCAAATTCAATGTTGTATTTCTCACTATGCTCGAAAACAGCCCCGAGCTCTTCCGCGAGGGCGTCGAGATAGCTTCGATATACGGCGTGTTCCCGCCCTCATTATGGAACGGCGGACGTGTAGTTCACGGTATGTGCCAGAAGGACTTCGTTAAGGGCGTTACCAACTACTTCAACAAGAAAGGCATACCGCTCCGCTTTACCTTCACCAATCCCATGATAGAGAAAAAGCACCTCAGCGACGAATTCTGCAACATGGTAATGCATATCGCAGACAACGGCATGAACGAGTGCATAGTCATGTCCCCTATCCTTGAGGACTACATAAGAAAGACCTATCCCAACTACAAGCTGACAAGCTCTACCTGCAAGCGCATAACCGAGCCCGAAGCTCTCTACAGCGAGGTCTGTAAGGACTACCACATCGTCGTGCTGGACTATGACCTCAACAACAAGTTCGATATACTTGAAAAGATACCCGACAAGATCAAGTGCGAGATACTTGTGAATGCCTGCTGTAATCCGGGCTGTGCAAACCGCTCTCTCCACTATGAGATGATAGGACTTGAACAGATAGCCTACGCAAATCACGTAAGGAAGTACCCCAACGTACCCTTTGATTCTGCGAAGTTTGCCGCTTCTCACCCCGAGGCAAAGGCTATATTCGAGTGCAACTGCGAGCACAGGAGCCTTTTCGACATAAAGGGACTCAGTAACCACATCACGCCCGACGATATCTGGAACAAGTACGTGCCTATGGGCTTCAATCAGTTCAAGATAGAGGGACGCACCTTTGATATGTTCAACCTTATGGAGCACTACCTCTACTACATGGTAAAGCCCGAATACATCGACAAGGCTCGTCTTATATTCCTGCGCAATCTAAGCCTCAACGGAGCTATCATAGTTCCCGATCAGGCTATATAATGAGCTGATAATGCGGCTGGAAGAAATACGCTATTCCCTCTGGCAGATAATCTCGGAGTGCAAAAAAACGCTTTTCGGCTACAGGATAACAGTAATGCTCATAAACAAGGACAGCGTAAAGGTCGGCGATACGGTCTATATTGACACCGACAAGGAAAGCGTACACAGCTATACCGAGGACACTCCTGCTGTGGTGTACAAGCTGGCATGGAGCAACTGGGTGGGGAATTATTACACCAAGGTCAAAGAAATAGCGGCTGACAAGACCATATACAATCCCGATCTCAAAGAGCCGCCGGACACCGTATGGGTTCGGATATGGCTCAAAACCAAAGGAGAAATAAAGGAAAGCGACATCGTTTATGCTTCGCCTGATATAATAAACTAAAAAAAGCTCCGCAATTGCGGAGCTTTTCTCGTCTGTGCATATTATCTGAGTATTCTTCTGAGTTCGGAAAAATCCGCCTCATTGTTCTTCTGCTGAGCCACGTCAACAAGCTTCATGGAAACAGCCTTGTACATACTCCTGTCGGTGTCGTTTTCCATACACTCAAGGTGCTTTCTGACCATACCGATGTCGTTGCGCTCCACGGGACCTGAGAGAGCCTCCACAGGACCTAAGGCAAGGATACGCTTGATATTGTTCATGATAAGAGGCTGAAAAGCCTTCAGCGCCTCTGTCTGCGAGAAGCCGCACTTCTCCATAAGAGCGAGACTCTCTGCCGCAAGTGCGCAGACCAGATTGCTCGAAATCGAGCAGGCTGCGTTGTACTGAGCCTTATTCTCGCTGGAGATGACCTTGGTGCCGTTGCCCATTTTACGCAGAAGCTCGTCCCAAACGCCGATGAACTCGTCGCTGCCCTCGATACAGAAAAACGCCTTGCCCAGCTCCTTGAAGGAGTCATACTTGCTGGTAATCGGGAAAAGCGGGTGTATTGAGAAGCCGCTTGCGCCGAATCTTGCGATATCGGGGAACGCCTCGGCTACGGACATAGCTCCGCTGCAGTGGCATATCTGCTTGCCGCCGATACCCACAGCCTTGACCTGGTCGTACACCTCTTTGATAGCGCTGTCGGGGACAGTTAAAAATATCACGTCGCTGTCGCCCACAAGCTCCGCCATATTGTCATATGTGCGGCTCTTGGTAAATCTTGCTGCTTCAGTTGCAGACTGAAGCTCCTTGCTGTAGTATCCCGTGATAAAGATACCGTTCTCAGCAAAGTACCTGCCGAGGGAAAAACCTACTTTCCCTGCACCTATAAATCCAATTTTCATTTTAATATCCTCCTGTAACCCTCTAATTTGGTTACCTTTTCTACATTATATCACAGCTTTTTGGAATTTACAAGCATTTTTAGAACATTTTTTGCACTATTTTGATATAAAATATCGAGAATGACATTTTTTATTCATAAAAACGGCATTTTCAAAATCAACTTCATCATTTTTTGACCTTGCAGGTGTACAAAATGAAGTTGTTTTGTGTATTTAGACATTGGTCAATATTAACAATACAGAAACACAGAATTGCATTTTCCGTAAAAATATGATATCATAGTCACAGTTTGCTTTTCTTCTGCGAGTATGCATTACAGAGCGTGACAAATGCATTTGAAAGCTTATAATACGGAGGGATAAAATGACCGACCAGCAGGCAATGGAGCTTCTGAAAAGCTCTCCGCAAAAAGCTCACAGGCTTATTTTCGACGAATATTACAACTACGTCTACACAATAGTTTTCAATCGCCTGAGAAGCTATGCTTCACGGGAGGATATCGACGAATGCGTCAGCGATGTTTTCAGCGACGTATTCCTGCACTACAGCACAGATAACGGCTACAGCGGCGATATCAAGGGATTTATAGCGGCTATAGCACGTAACAGGTCTGTTGATATGTTCCGTAAGCTTCGTGTAAGGTCGGTGAATACAGTCCCTGTGGACGGCGAGGAAGCCTTGCAGCTGCCCTCTGCCGATAAAGTTGACGAGCTTGCCGAGAAAGCCGAGACCTGCCGCGCTCTCCTTGACGCGGTAAAGGCTCTCGGAGAGCCCGACAGCTACATAATAATGCAGAAATATTATTACGGAAGGAATTCCGCAGATATCGCCGATAAAGTGGGCATGAAGCCCGAAGCAGTAAGGAAAAGGCTCAGCCGTGCAATGGATAAGCTGAGAAGGATACTTACGGACATCGGCGAGGGAAGGTGATGTCATGGAAGAGAAAAACATATTTGATATTCTCGAAAACACCGAGCAGAGCGTCATTGACAGGCTTTCTGAGGAATTTCCGCCCGATGACGCAGAAGAAAAAGAGAAGGTGTTCAGAATGAGTCAGGAAAAATTCAATAAAGCAAACAATACATCAAAATTCACGGAGACCGACGAACAGACCGTCAGCGGCGTTGATGTCGTCTGCAAGCGTCCCCTGTGGAAAAAGTGCATGAGCATGGCGGCTGCCGCAGCTATACTCATAGGCGGCGCAGCAGGCGGCTTCAAGGCGTATAAGCATTTCGCAAATACGCCCACTATATCCGATAAGGAGAATATTACAGAGGAGCCTACTACCGAGCAGACAACCACGGAACAGCCGACCACTGAACCGATTAACAACAGCTGTCCGTTCGATTTTGCGGCTCATGAATTCAGCAGACCTGATCCTGACAGCAAAACAGCTATCTTTGTCAACTTTGGCAAATCTGAAGAAGAAGACGGCGACGGCAGAACGGGATTCAGCTTACAGGGCGGCAATGTTATCCCCCTTGAAAAGCGTCAGGAGCTTGCTGACTTCTTTAACAGCTTAGAATGGGAAGAGTCTGTTGGACCTAAACAGATACCCGAGTTTCTGTATACCTATGAACGATTCTGTTTCTACAGCTTATCTGACGATGATTTCATTATACTAAATTTTGACGGTGACCAGAGTACTGTGACGATTACAAGCTGCAAGGTAAGGCTTGAAAGTGATTACACAGATGAAAACCATGATCCGTCAGATAAAAATGCTATGAACAGAGTGATACAATATAGCGCTGTCGATGAAACTATAGACATCAATGATATTACAAAGGTCTACAAGATAGATTATGACCTTATCAAAAGCAAGATGAACGAGATTTTCGGTGAAGATTTTATTCGCTCATATAACGAAGAAAAATCTATCCTTAACAGAGAATGGGAAATAGAACATCCATTTGAATATTATCCTATAACGCTCAACAAGGAAGATAACGACTTCATCTATAATATCCTCAGGAAATGCAAATGGGAAAAACTTGACGATACTTCGTCATTTATTGAAGAAAATATGCAGAACAGCATATCAATAATTGATTTGAGCTGTTATGAAGATAATATACGTTACAGTTTCATTATCATGTCATCTTCAGATATCACCTTTATCGGATATGGAGAATGGCAGCCAAACGATGACGGCATAGAAGAACCTGTATATACATCTTCATGGATAAATAAGGACAATATCAATGCAGTTCAGCAGATAACTGATTATATCAACAGCAAACACTCCGAACTGACTAAGGAAGTCCCCGTTGACCTTTCTGTCATTGACCGTGTTGACTGGCTGTATTCAGCGCTTGACACCAAGCAGTTCGATATCACAGATGATAAAATGCAGAAGCTGAAAGAATGCCTCGGCAGATACGACTGGGAAATGACAGATGATTCCAATTATTTCGGCTATGATATCGGTATAATAGGTACAACAGATAACAATAATGACAGCATAACAGAGCTGCGTATCGGCAAGGCGTGGGACGGAAAGGCAACAATACGATTTGGAATCTATGAATCAGCAGAAATTAACGGCAAGCTTATGGCAATGAGAATTAAAGAGACAAAAAGTGAGTTTGACTGCGGAAACAGATCTTATATCTGCGATGACGAAAACGCATACAGCGAGATTGAAAAAATATTAAGTGAATAACTCACCTGCCGCCCTCCCCTCGGAGGGCGGCTTTCCTGTGCCTTGACAAAAGCCGTATTCAGCGATATACTATACTTTGAACCCATTTAAGGATTATTTAATAATTCCCGTGCTATTATAGAATCACAGAAAGCGAGGGATAAGTTATGTATTTCAGAATACTTAAAAAAGACCTGAAACGTAAAAAGACCATGAATATCATACTCATGTTGTTCGTGATACTTGCCACCATGTTCGCGGCAAGCAGCGTAAACAACATCACCACCGTTCTGAACGGTCTCGATTATTACTTCGAGAAAGCAGATCTAAGCGACCATTTCATCATAACTCTGGCTGATAACGGCGACGAGATAGAGGATTTCCTTTCGGGAGTTCAAAATGTCAATGACTTCCGCCGTGAGGACCAGCTTTTCTTCAACGATACCGCTCTTACAAAGAACGGTAAAAAGCTTGCAGACATCGGAAGCACCGCTCTGCTTCTTCCCATTGATAACGGAAAGCTCAATTACTTCGACAAGGACAACGAGATATTGAAAAAAGTCCCCGAGGGCTACGCTTACTTTACGGGCAGTCTGGTCAAAAATGCAAACCTTGAATACGGCGAAAAATTCCAGCTCAATCTCGGCGATACCGAGATAACCCTGAAATATGCAGGACTTGCAAAGGACGCATTCATGGGCTCGGAAATGTTCAATAGTCCCCGTCTTATAGTCAATAATGCGGACTACGATACCCTCATAGCCGACGAAAAGGTAAGAGAAAACAACAGAAGCAGCATTTTCTACGTAAGCGGATATAATACAAAAACTCTCGAATCAGACCTTTCGGATATCCAGAATGTCACCTTCAGCAAGGGCATATCCATTGTAAGAACGAGCTACATAATGTATATCATCGTAGCGGGACTTCTCCTGATAGTCGGCGTATGTCTCATACTTGTATCATTTGTAGTGCTGAGATTCACTATCAGCTTTACCGTCAACGAGGAATTCTGCGAGATAGGCGTTATGAAGGCTCTCGGACTGAAAAACAGCTCAGTCCGCGGTCTTTACCTTGTGAAATACTTCGGTATCTCAATAATAGGCGCATTTATCGGACTTCTTCTCAGCATACCATTTGGTAACGCTCTTATCAGATCCGTAAGCGACTATATGGTGCTTGGAAATGACCATACCGTACTGATAAGCATAGCTTGCAGTATCTTTGTAGTTCTCATCATCATGCTTTTCTGCTGGAGATGTACCCGCAGGATAAAGAAGCTCTCCCCTATCGACGCTGTAAGAAGCGGTCAGACAGGCGAACGCTTCAAGAAAAAGGGACTCATGCACCTTGGAAAGAGCAAGCTGGGCGCTACAGGTTTCCTTGCATTCAATGACATATTCAGCAGTCCTAAGCAGTTCTGCGTAATGACAGTTATTTTCACAGTATGCCTGCTTCTGATAATGAGCCTTGCCAATACAGCCAATACCCTTTCAAGCGGAAAGCTCCTGCCACTTATGTGTACACAGGAAAGCGACGCCTACATCACCGATACCGACATTTTAGCAAAGGTAATGACAGGCGAAAAAGCCTACAAGGAAGTATGCGAAGATATAGAAAAGAAGCTTGCGGACAACGGTATTCCCGGCAAGGTATCATCTGAGGCTCTGTTCACCCCGTCCATTGAAGCAAACGGGAAAAAGGCTTCGCCAATATTCATGTACAACAAGAATACAAAGGCTTCCAATTACACCTATTCAGATGGCTATGCTCCCAAATACGCAAACGAGATAGCCCTTACCACACAGGTAGCGGAAAAGCTTGACGTAGGCATAGGCGACAAGGTAAAGATCACATTCAACGGCAAGACCGATGACTACATCGTCTCAGCCCTTTTCCAGAGCATGGTGCAGATGGGCGAAACAGGTCGTTTTCACGAAAGCTTTGAGTTGCCAGACGAATTGATCACTCAGGTACTGGGCTTCCAGATAGACTTTGACGATTCACCCGACCAAAAAACAGTAGAAAGCCGCATAGAAAAGATGAAGGACATCTTCGGCACAAAATACATCGACGACACAGACGGCTTCGTTATGGCTTGCATAGGTCAGAACGTCAAGGATACCATAAACGGCGTAAAGCTCATGGTGATAATCATCACAGCCATAATCATTATACTGATATCCGTGCTTATGGAGCGCTCCTTTATCTCAAAGGAAAAGCCCGAGATAGCACTCATGAAGGCTATGGGCTTCAAGTCACGCTCGGTAGTGGCACAGCACACCCTGCGCTTTGCAATAGTTGCGGCAGTGGCCTCTGTGATATCAATTGCACTGTGCTCACCTGTCACAAAGCTCTGCATAAACCCCATATTCGGCATTATGGGAGCTATAAACGGCGTAGACTATAACATAAGACCTGTTGAGGTATGCGTTATCTACCCTGCAATAATCATTGCAGTGGCAGTTGCAGGCGCTTACTTCACAGCGCTCTACATGAGATCAATAAAGGCTTCGGATACAGCCGATATATAAAAGGAGATATGAGTTATGAAAAATACAGCAATACTTGAGGTAAAAGACCTCTGCAAGACATACATCATAAACAAAAGACAGAACAACGTTCTCCGCAACGTGAATTTCAAGGTCAACGAGGGCGAAATGGTTGCAATCATGGGCCCTTCGGGCTCGGGCAAGTCCACTCTGCTGTACACCGTTTCGGGAATGGACAAGATGACCGCAGGCGATGTGAAGTTCTGCGGCAGGGAGCTCTCAAAGCTCAAGGAAAACGACCTTGCGAAAATGCGCCTTGACGATATGGGCTTCATATTCCAGCAGATGTACATGATGAAGAATCTGTCCGTACTGGACAATATCATACTCCCTGCGGTAAAGTCCGACAAGGTAAAGGAGTCACGCAGTGAGACCATGAAGCGCGGACAGGACCTCATGCGCAAGCTTGGCATCATCGACATCTCCGACAACGACATCAACGAGGTATCCGGCGGACAGCTCCAGCGTGCCTGCATTTGCAGAAGCATGATAAACAAGCCCCGTATGATATTTGCCGACGAGCCCACAGGAGCTCTCAACCGCAACTCCTCGGACGAGGTAATGGAGGAGCTCACAAAGCTCAACAATGAGGGCACAACAGTTATGCTGGTAACTCATGACGCAAAGGTAGCCGCAAAGTGCTCCCGTGTGCTCTTTATAGTTGACGGAAACATAAATGGAGAGTATAATATTAACAGAAAGCTTCCCCTCCGTGACCGTGAGCGCGGACTGAATAACTGGCTTCTGGAAATGGGTTGGTAATATGACTGATATACTTATCGTTGAGGATAACGCGGAGCTCTGCGGACTCCTCTGCGATTTTCTCCGAGCTGAGAATTATACCGTAAGCACTGCCGAAACTGCGGAAAAAGCCTTGTCCCTGTATGAAAAATACGGGGCAAGGCTTGTCCTGCTTGATATAAACTTACCGGGACTTGACGGCTTTGCGGTGTGCAAAAAGATACGCGAGCAGGATAATATCCCTATCATTATCCTCACCGCAAGAGTTGACAAGGAGGACAAGCTCAACGGCATACTCCTCGGCGCTGACGACTACATCGAAAAGCCCTATGACATTGATATCCTTATTGCAAAGATAAAGGGCATATTCAGGCGCAGGCTGGCTCTTGACGTTATCACAGATGGCGATATCACGCTGAATACAGCTGACCAGACCGTTCTAAAGAACGGCGAGCCTTTGGCTATGACAGCCAAGGAGTTCGAGCTTCTCCGTCTGCTCATCGAAAACAAGGGACAGACGCTGGGCAAGGACTTCATTTTCAACAGGATATGGGGCTCTGACAGCGAATCAGAACAGCAGACTCTCACCGTGCATATCAAATGGCTGAGACAGAAAATAGAGGACGATCCCAAGGCTCCCGTAAGAATAATGACCGTATGGGGCAAGGGCTACCGCTGGGAGAGCTGATATGCAGAGATTCGACAAGCTTATCATCGGGATAATAGTGATAATGGCTGCTGCCATTGCCACTGTGAACATCATAATGCTGAAAGCTCCGCAGCATCCCCAGCCCCTTTATAAGGTCGAGCTGAACCGTATCGAACAGGAACTAAAAAACAGTCAGACCGTCACTTCCGACAGCTATCCCAATATCATCGGCATATATGAATATGACGGCAGCGAGGACTTCTACAGCAGCGATAACGAATACGTTATACGCAGCGTCAATGGCAATACATACCGTATAGAATACACGGACAAGGCTGTGGTAAAAAACTCCACTCTGCCTGTTACAGTAAACTCCTGCATGGGCGGACTTTGCCTTTTCATGCTGGCAGTTCTTCTGTATATCCGCAAGAATATCGTCAAGCCCTTCGGAAAGGTCAGCGACCTGCCCTATGAACTGGCAAAGGGTACGCTAACTACTCCCATAAAGGAAAACAAGGGCAAATATTTCGGAAAGCTCACATGGGGACTTGATATGCTTCGTCAGGAGCTTGAACAGTCCAGACAGCGTGACCTTGACCGTGCCAAAAAGGAAAAGACCTTACTTCTTTCCCTTTCCCACGATATAAAAACTCCCCTTTCCGCAGTAAAGCTCTACTCAAAGGCGCTGTCAAAGGGGCTCTATCCCGACGCCGAAAAACAGCGTGAAGCAGCCGAGAGCATAAACTCCAAGGCTGACGAGATAGAGGGCTATGTTGCCGAGATGATAGGCGAGCTCAACAGCGATGTTCTCACCTTTGACTTCAACAATACCGAGTTCTACCTTGCAGACGTTATCAGCAGGATATCCGACTACTACAGGGACAAGCTGTCGGTGCTGAAGATAGACTTCACCGTTGCAGAGTTCGGGAACTGCCTTATTTCGGGAGATCCCGACCGTCTGGAGGAGGTGCTCCAGAACATCATCGAGAACGCCATAAAATACGGCGACGGCGGCAATATCTCCATTGACTTCTCCGACGAGGAAAACTGCCGTCTTATCACTGTTTCCAACAGCGGCTGTACCCTTGCGGATACTGAGCTGAACCACATCTTTGACAGCTTCTGGCGCGGCTCAAATACGGGCTCTCAGCCTGGCAGCGGTCTTGGACTTTACATCTGCCGTCAGCTTATGAACGGCATGGGCGGCGATATCTTCGCGCAAATTGACGGCGGTCTTATGAAGGTGACTGTTGTGTGCTCAAAGCCACAATGACAGCCGTTTGTGTATAAAAAAGCAGTAAAGGCGCTCATCGAGCGCCTTTTTCGCATTTACAGACAAAAAAGGAACGCCGAGGACGGCGTTCCCTGCTTAGTTCTTGATTCTTAGTTCTGAAAGCTGATTAGCTGCGGCTTGCGCGTTCACGCTGCATCATGCGTCTCTGTCGCTCCTGCTCGGCAAGCTGAGCCTGTCTCTCCTCTGAGCGTCTTATCTGCTCGCTGTAATAAACTTCGTCGGACTCTTTTTTCTTCTTCGTAATAACAAAAACAAGTGCTGTGATAACAATACAAACTGCGATGAGAGCGACTATAAAAGTAGCTGACATAGGTATCCCTCCTTTACTGAAAATATTTTTCAAAATTAACGCTAATTTAATTTTATCACAAGTAAGCCCATGGTTCAAGCCGTAAATATACCGAATTTCGACATATTCTCTTGGCTGTTTTGCACAAAGAAAAGTAAGGATATATGCCGCTTTGTCACGGGCGGATAATATCCGCCACTACAGAAACAAAAAAGGCGCAATCTGTGCGCTTCCCTTAACGGAAAAAGCGGGCTGCCGAGCCGTAATCTTGCGTTACGTATTCGGTAGCCCACGAAACTGCCCGAGGGGGCTCCCCTCCTCGCGCCTTTTTATTATTTTCGTTTTCTCTCGGGATACAAAGCGTAATAGCGTTCCTTGTCCTCGTACATACGCTCGTCGGCAGTTCTCATTGCCTTGCGTATATCGCCCTCTCCGCCGTCGAAATAGTATCCCAGCGCAAAGCTGATATTCTTAGGATCCTCTGAATCCCTGCGGAGCTTTTCAACTCGCTTTACAAGCTCGGCTTCATCTATCTCACAGTCGATTATCATGAACTCGTCGCCGCCTGCACGGTATATCTCGCCGTCGTAGAACACATCGTTAAGTATCTCCGCGGCGCCTTTAAGAAGCCTGTCCCCTGCGCCGTGGCCTTCCTTGTCGTTTTTCTGCTTCAAGCCGTTAAGGTCGGCAAAGATAACGCCGAAGGTCTCGGGCTTTTTGTCGCTGCTCCTGATGAACCAGTCAACCCTGTTATTCATGGCATTGCGGTTCATTACGCCTGTAAGCATATCCACCGTACCCATTATCCTCAGCTGATTCATGAGCTGATAGTTGGCTATCTCAGAGGCTATGAGATGTGTGGTGAGCTCCAGCACCTCCTTTATTCTCATGGCGTTATCCGTATCAAAATTGACCGCCCAGATATATCCGAGTATCTCGTCGTTATACTCCAGCGGGAACAGCACAAGACTGTCGACATCAGCCTTCATGAGAGAAGCGTGCCACAGCGGATTACGTGCTTTGAGCACCTCCATGTCGCTTTCATTCTTTATGATAAGGCAGGTGCTTCCTGCAATGGAGCTCTGCCATGTATCGACAACATCAAAGAAATCATCAAAATCATTTTTGATATGTGCCTCCATAGGAATAATATCAAGGTCAGGCACTATACTCTGACAAAGCACCTCGCATTTTCGCTCCTTATAGTCCGTCAGCAGGATACAGCAGCGGTCAGCCTTGCATATCTCACGTATATCGGCAAGCACCTCGTCCATAGACTTCTTGAAGTCCTTTGTGCCCTTGAGCTTGAAGCTGGTTTTAAGCACCGCTGACGAGATATCCGCCGAAAGATTGGACATTCTCTCGCTGTTCTCTTCCAGTGTGAACTCCTGAGTATAGGTGCAGTAGTCCTTATTGGGCTCAGATGAAGCAAGGGGCATCATATACATATCTATCCAGAAGCTGTATCTCTCGGGGTGTATGTAGGTATGGAAGGGCTTCTTCATTATGGCGCACTGATAACAGGCAGCCTCAAAATTCAAGTCCTTCGGGATATAATTCTCATAGGGCGAATCGGGAATGAACTTATTTTTGAGCATCTGATTTGAAGAAACATTCTCAGGATTTTCTATAGAATCCACATACGCCTTATTTCCTGCAACAAGGCGGATATTGCCATAGCTGCCGTCAGAAAATTTTTCCACGGATATAACACACGTCATCGGTTCGATGTTATTAACAAATTCCTGAAAATCCATAATTTCTCCTTTCAGCCTGAAAAGGCGGTTTTATCTTCAATTAATATTATATCACATATTTTTTTATATGTCCAGTTAAATTTATGTGAATAACGTCAAGAGCTCCGACTGTGCGGAGCTCTTTTGTATATTATTTTCTCTTGCGTTCGGGGAATTTCCTGTAATATCTGTCCTTGTCGGCGTACATTCTCTCGTCGGCAGTTCGCATTGCATAGCGGATATCTCCGCCATTTGCCTCGTAATAGCCGCCTACGGCAAAGCTGATATTATTTGTATCCTCAGAGTCCTTGCGGAGCTTTTCCATGCGCTTTTCAAGCTCCTCCTCGGGAACGTTCACGGCGATTATCATGTATTCGTCGCCGCCTGCGCGGTATATGTCACTGTCGTAGAAAAGCTCTCTCAGAACTGCGGCTGCATTTTTAAGCAGCTTATCGCCTGCGATGTGTCCGCTGCTGTCGTTTACCTGTTTAAGTCCGTTAAGGTCGGCAAAAACTATGCCGTAGTTCTCAGGAGTAGGCTCTGCTCCCGAAATATAGCGGTCAATGCGGTTATTCATGGCATTGCGGTTATATATGCCCGTAAGCAGATCTACGGAGCTCATTACCTCAAGGCGGTTAAGAAGCTGATAGTTTGACAGCTCTGAAGCTATGAAATAGGTGGTAAGGGAAAGAGTCTCCTTGATGCGGAGAGTGTTCTCGGTATTGAAGTTCACAGCCCATATATAGCCCAGCGTCTCGTTATTATAATTCAGCGGGAACAGCACAAGGCTCTGCAAATTGGCAGCCTTCAGTGAGTCATACCAGCGCGGATTTCGCTCTCTGAGCACCTCCATGTCCTTTTCGTTCTCCAGTATCAGGCAATTGCTGCCTGCAATAGTCTCGTTCCATGTGCTTACAAGCTCGAAATCGGGCTTAGTCTCCTCAGAAACTACAGCGGTATCCTTTGATTTGTCAATAACCACCTCGGCAAGCAATGAACAGCTCTTAGCCTTGAAATCCGTTTGCAGGAGACCGCAACTGTTTGCGCCGCAAAGCTCGCAGATATCTCCGATTATCTCACGGAGAGTCTTTTTGAAATCCGTGCTTCCGCGGAGCTTTATGCAGGTCTCAAGAACTGCCGACGAAGCAGAAGCCGAAACATTGGACATCATCTCGGAATTTGCCTCCATGGTTATCTGCATGGAGTATGAGCAGTAGCCCTTATTCGGATCGTCGGACTCAATAGGCAGGATATACTGATTCAGCCAGCAGAAGAACCTCTCAGGCTTTAAATAGGTATGTATAGGCGTCTTTAAAATAGCGCTCTTGTACACTGCCTGCTCGAAATTCAGGTCCTTGGGGATATACTTTTCATAAGGCGAATCGGGTATGAATTTATTGTTGAGCATATGAGCAGAAGCTCCGTTTGCAGGGTTTTCGATAGAGTCGATATAAGGCTTGTTTCCTGCGACTATACGTATATTTCCGTAGCCGCCGTCGGGCAGCTTTTCAATTGACAATATACAGGTGGTAAGTACGAAACCATCTACAATTTCCTGATAATTCATATAAGCGCCTCCAATACTGCAATAGATCTCTCTTATATTTCATATTATATCACATATTTTATTAAATGTCCAGTGAATAATATGTGAATAGTGCAAAAACTTATCTATCCAGCACTCCCCTGCCGATATTCTTGAAAAGCCTCATCATCTCATTTGTGAGACTGTGGTCGTAGGGCTGGAGAACTATCTCCTCACTGCCGAGCCATTCGGCATATTTAAGCTCGTTTTCGTCCATATGAATGTCGCTGCCGCCCTCTGCCTCGCAGAAAAATCCTGCAAGGATATTTGCCGCTATGCCCCACGGCTGGGACTTATAATAGCGGATATTCTTCACCTTTATGCCTGTCTCCTCCATTACCTCACGGGACACAGTTGCTTCAAGGGACTCCCCTATCTCCGTAAAGCCTGCCACAAGTGCATTGTGGGCAAATCCCGTCCTGTAGCGGGTTATGAGGAGCTTATCGCCGCTGACCACGCCAACTATCACCGCAGGATCTATCCTCGGGTAGACCTTTTTGCCGCATTTCGGACACAGCATGGCTCTCTCGCTTTCGTCCCGAACATTCTCAGCGCCGCAGCGTCCGCAAAATCGGCTGTTCAGGTACCACTCGGCAAGGTGATGAGCCGTGAAACCTGCGAAAAGATACTTCTGCGGCACAGGATCGGTGCTGCGTATCTTTCTGATACTGCCGAAAGTGTACTTTTCGGGGAGCTCAGGGACAGTATCCTCGTCTGCAAGCAGCAGAAAGAAGCCCTCTCCCTCCACTTCAAACAGGTATATGAGCTTGTCTGCGTATTTCTCGGACAGCTCACAGACCTGCGGAAATGCAATGGTATTATTTTCAGCTGCACAAGCCATTTCGCCTGCTCTGTAGACTATAACGCGGTCAGAAGCCGCTGGAGCTCTGTGCAGGGCAAATTCGTTTCTGAATATGTTTTCTCCGATATCCTGTATCATATTGTACCTCTTTTCCTGTTGTATCTTAATATTTTATCATATAACACATCAGAAATCAATGTATAAATATATAATTTTTAATATTAAGTTTCCTCAAGCCGCACTTCTCGTTAAATATATGCTTCAATATATAAAGAATTTTCATTCTTTTCTGTGCAAAACTTCAAAATCTTCTTGAAGTATGTAAAAAAATATGTTATAATGTATTTAATAATAGGGTATCCATATCGTAAATGGAGAGATGGTTATGACTAATGAAAGAACTTTTGAATTCTATAAATTGTTTGAAGAGCTTATACGCTCTATGACTCGGGGAAGCACCTACGACGAGGCCGAAATACTTGCAAACGTCGAAAAGCTTGCAGTTTTTTTCAGGCTCACAAAGGCTACCTCTGAGTTTTATCACACTGTCGCTGACGAAAAAGCAGGCAGGGGCGATGTAAAGGTCGGCTATGACAACGGAAAGCACGGCGAGCTGTTCATGAGTATGCGCGTTGTCACAAAGTCAATGGCTGTGGTAAAATGCAATGCCTACAGGGCTCCCGACGAGGTGCCTATGGACGATGTAGAAAAGGACAAGCTCAATATCGCCATGAACTCTGTTCTCAGCTTTATAAGCCGTCACAGACTCGAGGGCGTAGTCGAGAAATTCGTTTTCTTCGACGATACGGGCTATCCGAATGTCCGCTCGTTCCTGCGCTATCTTGAAATACTCAAAAAGAAAAACGCTCTTGCAGGCTGTACTGCGGTGTATTTCAATCTGCGCCACCTCACCCTTATCAACCGCGATATCGGCAGAGGCGCAGCAGATATCGCTATACACAACTATTTCAATATGATCAAGGATATTATCGGCGAAAAGGGTATCCTTTGCAGAGTAGGCGGAGATAATTTCGTGGGAGTTTTCGACGATTCCCTCCTCAATGATGTTCTCGGCATACTCAGCGGAACTCCTGTTATCTACGAGCCCAACAGCGGCAAGCGCATAATGCTTTCAGCAAATACAGGCGTTTTCCGTATGACTCAGGACTTTACCTTTGACGCTCCAGGCGACGTTATGGACAGGATCCTTCCCGCATTGCAGGCTGCAAAAATGGGCGGCAAGGACAACGTTGTATTCTACGACAACTCCATGGAGGTCAGCAGAGAAAAGCGCATGGAGATACAGAAGCTGTTCCCCAAGGCGCTGGAAAACAAAGAGTTCAAGGTATTCTATCAGCCGAAAATAGACATAACAACAGGAAAGCTTGTAGGCGCAGAGGCTCTCTGCCGCTGGATAAGAGACGGCAGGATAGTTCCGCCTATGGAGTTCATACCTGTTCTGGAGCAGAATACGGACATATGCCAGCTTGACTTCTATATGCTGGACAGCGTATGCGCTGATATCCGCCGCTGGCTTGACGAGGGCGGCAATGTGGTCCGCATATCGGTAAATCTCTCCCGTAAGCACATGATGGACGTTGACTTATTGGAGCACATAATGAATATCGTCGACAAGTACAATGTTCCCCATGAATACATCGAGATAGAGCTTACCGAGACTACCACGGACGTTGAGTTCCGCGACCTCAAGCGCGTCGTTAGCGGACTTCAGCAGCAGGGTATCTATACCTCTGTTGATGACTTCGGTATGGGCTATTCGTCCCTTAATCTTCTCCGAGAGATACCGTGGAACGTGCTTAAAGTTGACAGGTGCTTCCTGCCCGTAGACAGCGACGACAGCACCAGCAGCAGAACTGTCATGTTCAAGTATGTTGTGGCTATGGCAAAGGAGCTCGGTCTTGAATGTATCGCAGAGGGCGTTGAAACGCAGAATCAGGTCAAGATACTCAGGGACAATAACTGTCTGTATGCTCAGGGATTCCTGTTCGACAAGCCCCTGCCCCTTGCAGACTTTGAAAAGCGGCTTAAAAGCAGCGACTACGATGTAGAGGCTTGAATATAGAAAAAAGCGGAGCTTATCGCTCCGCTTTTCTTATGCCTGTATATACAGGCTTTTTGCTTTTTATCACGAGATACACTATGCAGACTATCATCATTATAAAGCAAAGTATCTGGTTCAGCGACACTACCTTGCCGATATGTGACTCTCTTGTGAAATCAAGAAGCCCCTTTGCTGCCGCAGAAGCTATGAAAACCATATAGACTACCGCTCTGCTGCCCTTTGCGAACATTATTACACCTGCCGCAAATATCAGGAAGAACACCACTGTTTCGGAAAGCTGTACGGGAAATACTCTGCCTGTTTCCGTTACCTTGCCTGTGTACTCGATAGAAAAAGGTCCGCTGTAAGGTCTGCCGTGACAGCAGCCTGCAAAGAGGCAGCCTAACTTCGACACGCTGTACATCAGAGGAAGAGCAAGGGTGCAGTTTTCAAACATTACCCTTGACTGCTCTTTGTCGCCGACTATAAGTGCAAGCGTCAGAACACTGCCGTACATACCAACAAGTCCGCCGATAGAGGATAATCCGAAGGACTTTCCGCCCGATGAGACATAAGTCAGCAAAAATCCGAAGAAAAAGCTCATAAACGGCGATAAAAGTGCCACAAAGCCTGCTATTTTCTTGTCTATGCCGCGCTTTCTGTTCATGATGTACTGCATTGCTATCCCAATAGCGCAGGCAAGAACTATCATGACTACATAGGGCGGTATCAGCTTATAGGTCGTATCAATGTGTATTGTCATGGCTTTTCAGCTCCTTATATCAGCCGGGTATATTGTGACAGCAGGATTCGCAGTCCTGTATGAACTGATTGCAGACTATGGCAATTATTATCATCGCCGCTATGGTAAGGATAATAGCTATCGCCGCAAGGACTATATAAACTATGCAGAGTACCTTGCCGAACTGATTCTGGGGATATTTTACCCTGACGATTATCATAAGCACCAGTGCGGCTATGAAGAACAGTCCGCCTACCAGTATCGTTCCCAAAATGGACATAGGGAATCCCAGCGCCATGAGTCCCACGGAGACATAGCACAGGATATTGGCGGTATTGTCATTCTGCTGACGCTGAACATAGGGCATGGGCATATTGAAATTGTTGATATTCTGCGAAGCAGAGTCGTTTATATCCACATCTCCGTACTGCGCCCAATACACTATGTAGCTGTATTCCTTCATATTTACAGGACGGTACCAGCGTTCCTCCTTGTTTCTTCTGAAACCGCGCTTCATAAGGGTATCGTCGTCAATGTCGCAAGGCGCAAAGAGCACGGGTTCACCTTTATAGCTTTCAAATGTGCAGTTTCTCACCTCAAAAAAATGTACCAGCATTCATATCACTCCCCTAAATTTTTTCCTTGATACTATTATATGACATTTTCCGGCTAATTTCAAGATGACATTTATCACTTTTTCAATGACATTTGTCACTGAAATGAAAAACAGACAGCCATTGAGCTGTCTGTCCTTCAAGGGATCTTTTATGATAAATTATGAAAGCTTGCTGATGATGTGGAGCAGATATCTCTGTATCTCAAGAGCGTCTGCTGTTGTCATGCCGTTGCCTCTTTCGCTTACATCTGCGTTTACAGCGCCCTGCTCTGTAAGGTGGTGCTCGTCAGAGCCGTTGATATCGAACTTGTTGGGGTTCGCAAGAGCCTGCATGATGAGAACTACGTCAGACATATCAACTGCGCCGTCGCAGTTTGCGTCGCCCTCAAGATTTACCTTTGTATCAGGCTTGACTGTTGAAGTCGTTGTAGTCTCGGAAGTAGTTGATGTTGAAGAAGTAGTAGTTGTACTTGTTGTTGTGGTTGTTGAAGTAGTTGTGGTCGTGGAGGTTGTTGTAGTTGTAGTTGTAGTTGTTACATCGGGCTGTGTGCTCTCTGTCTTGTCTGTGAGAGAAAGCAGGTATGTAAGAGGAGAATTCCAGTAGATAGTTATCTCGTTTGTGGAATAGCTCTCGGAGTTGTCAACGTAACGCTTGGCGCTTGGCTGGTCCTGACAGTAAGCCTTAGCAGCGCTGTCCTCTAAGCTCTGGTCAACACCGCCGACCAGCATACCCTTCATAGCCTTGCCTGCCGCCATTGAAGGACGGTGGTGAGGATGCTCGGGAGATACTGTGCCGTAGCCTGTGAAGAAGCAGGTAGCAACAGGGTTTGTACCGAGGAGGTAGTCCAGCTGTGCGTTTGCAGCGTCTGTGTAGCTCTTTTCGTCTGAGAGCTGACTTGCAAGTGCAAGGATAATGCCCTTGTTAGCGATAGTCATATTGCTGCCCCAGTCGTACTTTGTGATAGCCACGCCGTATGGTGAGGACTTAGATGTGCTGAGAAGCGACTTAGCCTGTGATGTTACAGCGTCAGCAGCCTTCTGATATGCAGACTGATATGCAGAGGAGCTCTTGTCTGCGTTCTTCATGGTGAGGATAGCGATATTGCCGTAGTCACCTACTACAGCCCAGTCAAGACCTGTCTTTACTGTGCCCATAGCGCTGAGGTACTTCTCATTGCCTGTAGCGCGGTACATCTGAGCAGCTGCCCAGTAGCGCTCGTCGGAATCGTCCTTGGTAAAGTCAGCATAGTCGCCTGTAACGATGTCCTCGGGATTTACGAGAACATAGCCCTTGTTCTTTTCGAGCCATGCCCATGACTTCTCGGCAGCGTCCATGCACTTCTTTGCGAAGTCCTTGTCGAACTTCTCATAGAACTCGGCTGCAAGTGCCATTGAAGCACAGAAATCAGCTGTAGCTGTTGAGCTTACGGGAGTTACGAATAACTCGCCTGTCTCCTTTGTAGGAGCTACATATCCCGGGAAGGTCTTGCAGGATACCTTGTGGTATGCGCCGCCGTCGGGAGCCTGCATCTTCATCATCCACTCAAGCTCGAAACGAGCCTCGTCAAGGATATCGGGAGTTCCGTTGCCGCTCTCGGGGATACCGATGTTGTCGCCGTAGAGCTCGGGAGCTGTGTCATATGCGTAGATAAGGTCTGCAACAGCCTTTGCAGCAGGAACTACATATCTGCCGTAGTCGCCTGCGTCGTGCCAGCCGCCGCTTACGTCTATCTTATTGCTTGTGCCGTAAACTGTAGCCATTGATGTGTGGCAGGGCTCGTGACCGAAGTCCTTGTCCTCTACCTTGACGCCGCAGCGCTGTAAATAGAGCATTCTTACGCTGTCGTCTATAAGATTTGAGTAGACCTTGTCGCCTATCTCGAATGTGTATGAATTGTCAAGTCCCTCGCAGGTGATGTAGTACTTGCCTGCTTCCTTAACGGAGCTGAAATCGCCTGTCCAGTTTGTCTCGTCTGCGCTGGAGTTTGCAGTCTTATTTTCGAGCTTGCCTGTGAAAACAGCCTGCTTTGTGTCGGCGTTAACTACCTTGAATTCGGTCTGGTTAGTAACGTCGCGGAATACTGCGACCTTGCGGCTGTCAGGTCTGTAGCCTACCTGATTGAGATTGATTGACGGAGCATAGGGACGGCTTGAAGCGTAGTCAACCTGACTGTCGTCAACAAGCTCCAATGATACGTTGTCGATGTAGATAGTATGCTCGGGGAGCTCGCCCTCGTGCTTCTTCTGGATACCGCAGTTGAATACCAGCTTAGCCATGATATCTGTTTCGTCTTCCATGGTGAACTCGTAATCAATGGTCTGGGGCTTGGAGGTGAGCTGAAGTCCCTTCCATGTGTAGGATCTGTAGTCGCCGCCGTTCATCTGGATCATTCCCTCTACATAGCGGTCAACAGAGCTTGAGATATCGTACTTCAGACGGTAAACGCCGTTCTTGTACAGGGGTACGATGTCATAGAACACCTGTACAGCATAGTTTACCTCGCCCACATTTGATACTGTAAGGGCAAGCTGTCCGTCCTTTGTGCCGAGAGAGCACTTTCCGCCGCTCTCCTTGTAGGTTCCCCAGCCTGAAACGCCCGACTCAAATGTGGAGTTGCTGATAAGATTCTTCGCAGCCATTACAGGTGCGCTGACAGCAGGTGCTGATGCTGCCATTAGGGTGCAGGCTGCAAGAACAGCTGCACAGCGCTTGATAGAATTTTTCTTCATGATATGATTCCCTCTCATTTTGTGTTGGTGCCGAATAACATAATGTGCTCATAATAAATACCCTCACAGTGCAGATACGGCATTGACTTGCCGTGTTAAGATATTTATATAGCCCTATATTATGCTTTTCCGACATTACGGTTTGTTTTTTACAACTATATTTTAGCAGAACATATCAAAGTATGCAATAACATTTTGCGCTTGTTATATAACATTTTATGCAAATATGGGCGGCAGTCCTTAGGCTAAGTATCTCATATCATGCAAAAAGCCGAAAGCAGACTGCTCTGCTTTCGGCTGATGTAACATTTTATCTGTATTTGAGCTCGGGATTTGTATCATAATACTGCTTCTTATCACTGTACATTCCCTCGTCGGCAAGCCTCATGGCTTTCAGTATATCCTCGCCTGTACTGCCGAAGCTGACGCCTATGGCAAAGTGCAGATCCCTGACTGACGCCGACTGATGACGGAGCTTTTCGATACGGCTGTTTATCTCCTCCTCGGTGGTACCCGATACTATCACCATGAACTCGTCGCCGCCTGCGCGGTAGACCTCGCTGTCAAAGAAAACTCCCTGTAACATGGCTGCTGCCGCTCTCAGGAGATTGTCTCCCTCGCTGTGTCCCTGTTCGTCGTTTACGCGCTTCAGACCGTTAAGGTCGGCAAATACCACGGCAAAAGGAGCTTTCAGTGTCTCCTTGCCTGCGACTATTCGGTCAATACGGTTATTCATGGTATTGCGGTTCTTTATGCCCGTAAGCATATCTATGGAGCTGAGAACTTCAAGCTTATTTACAAGCTGGAAGTTGGATATCTCAGCCGCTACGAAAAATGTGGTAAGCTCAAGAGTTTCCTTTATCTTAACAGTGTCCTCGACCTTGAAGTTTATCGCCCACATATAGCCCAGCAGCTCGCCGCCGTGACTTAGCGGGAACAGCACGACGCTTTTAGCACCTGCTCCTTTGAGGGAATCATGCCAGACAGGATTCACTCCTTTGAGCCATTCCATGTCGTGCTCGTCCTTTACGATAATGCAGGTGCTTCCGCTGAGAGTTTCCTGCCATGTTTCGGTTATGTCATAAAAGCTGTTGTCAAGGTAGTGCTCCATAGGGAGCATTCCGCTACCCTCTCTTATGTTTTCGCAGAGTACCGAGCAGCTTCGCTTTTCGCTGTCGGTCAGCAGGATACAGCAGTGGTCAGAGCCGCATATCTCACCGATATCCTTGATGACGTCCTTAAAGGTATCCTTTATATTCGCTGAGCTTCTGAGCTTTATGCAGGTCTTCAGCACGTTTGCGGCGTTTTCTGCCGAAACATCTGACATTTTGTCTGCGTTTACAAGAGGAGCGGCTTCGTATGTGTATATGCAGTAGCCCACGTTCTCCTTGTCGGAGCTGAGCGGCAGAAGAAACATATTCAGCCACAAACCCATCTGATAAAGGCTTACATAAGTGTGCAGAGGCTCGCCCTTGACAGCGCACCTGTAGCAGAAATCCTCAAAGTTCATATCCTTCGGGAAACACATCTCATAGGGAGTATCAGGCACAAAGTCGTGATGTGTTATAAGCCTTACTTCGTCGCAGTGTGCCTTGTTTCCTGCAACTATACGGATATTGCCATAGGTCGAATCCGATAGCTTTTCAACAGAAATGATACAGCTCTTAGCCTTATAGTCCTTCAATAATGCTTCAAAATCCAAAACAATATCCCCCTTTGCCAGATCTTCTGTTATATTATAACATATTTATCAAGCTTCCGTCAATATAATTTATTCATTATACACTCTTGAGTATTCTCTGAAAAATCGGCAAATTCTTCGGGCAAATCAGCTATATCGGCACATTTATCAGCTCTACAGGCTCTTATATTAACAGAATTTTTACATTTACGGTCAGAACTGTCAGCTCCGCAGTCAAAACAGCTTCTCAATAAAACATGGGATAATGTCGAAAAATTAATATATATTGACGATTGACGTACATATTATATTTTGATATAATGATATTTGGAATTTCGGATGTTCTATCCGTGTTATGGAGGTATGAGAAATGAAGACTAATTTTCTGAAAGCACTGACTGTTCTGCCCCTTGCTGCTGTTCTTGTAAGCTGCGGAAGAGCTGCTATTGATCCTAACGACTATCTCGAAGTCAAGTACGACGGTCTCGACACAGTCGCAAGAGCAAACGCAACTGTTGACTATAAGCAGATGGTCATGGACAATCTCAAGGCATTCGGCATCAAGGACGAGGACGACGACCACGATATCGACAGAGCTGTTTCAAAGCTCAAAAAGTACCTCGGCGGCGAGCTGGACAAGACATCTCAGCTCTCAAACGGCGATACCATCATCTTTGAGTGGGACGATGACAAGGTCGAGAAGCTTGAAAAGAAGTACAAGATAAAGCTCAAGGTCACCGACAAGGAAATAAAGGTCACTGACCTCGAAGAAGCCAAGGAATTCAACCCATTCGACTACATAACCCTTGAATATAACGGTGTAGGTCCCGACGCATACGCTAAGGTAAAGGTAGACAGCAGCCTGCCTGTAAGCTATGATTACTTCAAGGTAACTCCTTCATCAGGTCTCAGCAACGGAGACAAGGTAACTGTTACCTTCGGCAGCAGCAAGAGCGACGAGGAATACATCAAGGAGGACTGCTTCAGACAGGGCTATCTGCCGACTTTATTTGAAAAGGAATTCAAGGTAGAGGGCGTTCAGTCCTATGTCAAGAAGATAGACGAGGTAGAAAAGGCTTCTTACGACAGAATGGATAAGTACGCACGCAAGGAATTCGACAAGCTTGCTGATTCATGGGAGAAGAAAAAGCTCAAGGACATCGAGCTTATCGGCGTTAATTTATACACTCCAAAGGACGAAAACGCTTACTGGGGCAAGAATGCTCTGTGCTTCGTATATAAGGTAACTACAAACAAGCCCGAGGGCTTCAAGGACGACAAGGAAGAGGAAAAGACAACTGAGGCTCCTACAGAGACAGCAACCGAGGCTAAGACCGAGGCTGAAACAACTACAGCTAAGGCTGAGGAAGCAACCAAGGCTGAGGACGAAAAGACAACAACTACTACCGCAAAGGACGACAAGAAGTCAGAAACTACTACAACTACAGCCAAGGCTGACGATAAAAAGGACGATAAGAAGTCTGACAAGGACAGCTACACATATTACTACTTCACATCGTTCGTAAACGTTCTCACTCCTGACACAAACAAGGATAAGGAGTACCCTGCAAGCAACGTTCAGAAGCCCGAATACATAAACTTCTTCGGAGTTTCAGGCGACGCATTCGTTAAAGGCAACGTTCTCTTCGAGGGCTTTGAGACTCTCGACGACCTCAACAAGGCTATGGAGACAAAGTACCCCAAGAGCAAGTGCGAGACAAACATCAAAAAATAACCTTTAAAAGCTCCGTCTATACGGAGCTTTTTTTGTTCAAAATGCAGAACTTAGCTTTTTCGCGACATTATTATTGACAGTCCATTCAAGGATATGATAGAATTGATTTGGATAAACTAACATCACGGATAAAGGTGAGATAATGTCAACATTAAAAGATGCTAAGATAGGTCAGACCGTCAAGGTCGTAAAGCTGGGAGGCGACGGCGCTCTCCGTCAGCACTTTCTGGATATGGGTATTATCCCCGAAACAGAGATAACCCTTGTGAAATACGCTCCTATGGGCGATCCTGTGGAGCTGAGGCTCCACGGCTATGAGCTTACCCTGCGCCTTGCCGACGCAGAGCAGATAGAGATAACTCCCGTGGACAACAAAAACGATATCAGCTCCAAGAAAAGCGAAAAGAAAAAGATAGCCCACCCCGGACTGGGTGAGGGCGGAAAGTTCCATGCCAAGGGCGACGGTGATCCCCTGCCAGAGGGCACGAAGCTGAAATTCGCTCTGGTAGGCAATCAGAACTGCGGAAAGACCACCCTGTTCAACAGGCTCACAGGCTCAAAACAGCACGTCGGAAACTTCCCCGGAGTTACCGTGGACAGAAAGGACGGCGCCATAAAGGAGCACCCTGACACCGTAATAACCGACCTGCCTGGTATCTACTCCATGTCGCCCTACACCAGCGAGGAGATAGTTTCGAGAAATTTCGTCCTCGAAGAAAAGCCCCACGCCATAATCAATATCGTTGATGTTACAAATATCGAGCGAAACCTCTACCTCACCATGCAGCTCATAGAAATGAATATCCCTATGGTCGTTGCACTTAACATGATGGACGAGCTCTCCTCAAACGGCGGCGGCATCGACGTAAACCGCATGGAGCACCTCCTCGGTGTGCCTGTAGTTCCTATATCAGCCGCTAAAAACGAAGGTATCGAGGAGCTTGTGGAACACGCCGTTCATGTTGCAAAGTATCAGGAGCGCCCATTGGAGACAGACTTCTGCGGCAAGAGCAAAAACGGCGGCGCAGTTCACCGCTGTATCCACGGCATATGTCACCTTATCGAGGACCACGTTGAGACCGCAGGACTGCCTATACGCTTTGCTGCCTGCAAGGTCATCGAAAACGACAGCCTTATCATTTCTCAGCTTGCTCTGGACAAGAACGAGGAGGAAATGATAGACCACATCGTTATGCAGCTCGAAAAGGAGCGCGGACTGGACAGAAGCGCAGCTATTGCCGATATGAGGTTCTCGTTCATACAGAAGCTTGTTGAAGAAGCCGTCACAAAGCCTACGGAAAGCAAGGAGCATATCCGCAGCCGCAGGATAGACAGCGTTCTCACGGGAAAATACACGGCTATACCTGCTTTTGTTGGTATCATGGCTCTGGTTTTCTGGCTGACCTTCAACGTCATCGGCGCATGGATGCAGGGGCTCATGGAAACGGGCATAGACAAGCTCACCGAGATAACGGACAAGGCTCTGGTACACGCCCACGTAAATGACACTATCCACAGCCTTATCATAGACGGCATATTCGCAGGCGTGGGAAGCGTTCTCAGCTTCCTGCCCATAATAGTTACCCTGTTCTTCTTCCTGTCAATGCTGGAGGACAGCGGCTACATCGCAAGAGTGGCGTTCTTCATGGACAAGCTCCTGCGTAAGATAGGTCTTTCGGGACGAAGCATAGTGCCTATGCTAATAGGCTTCGGCTGTTCTGTTCCTGCGGTAATGGCTACAAGAACTCTCCCCAGTGAGAGAGACAGAAAGATGACCATACTTCTCACCCCGTTCATGAGCTGTACCGCAAAGCTGCCTATATATGCATTCTTCGTAAACGCATTCTTCCCGAAAAAAGGCGGTCTCATCATGGTTGGACTATACCTTCTCGGTATAATCATCGGCATACTTGCAGCCTATTTCTACAAGACATTCCTGTTCAGAGGCGAGGCAGTCCCCTTTGTTATGGAGCTCCCCAATTACCGTCTCCCCGGAGCAAGAAACGTGGCTCAGCTCCTGTGGGAAAAGGCTAAGGACTTCTTACAGAGAGCCTTTACGGTGATACTTATCGCAACTATCTGTGTATGGTTCCTGCAAAACTTCGACCTGAAGCTGAACATCGTCAGCGACGCCGAGAACAGCATACTCGCTAAGATAGCAAGCCTGTTTGCCCCTGTTATGAAGCCTGTAGGTCTTGGCGACTGGCGCATTATCGTTTCGCTGGTAAGCGGCTTCATGGCTAAGGAAAGCGTTGTGTCAACTCTTGAGATACTCTACAGCAGCGGCGTATCAGCTTCAATGTCGTCACTGTCGGCAGCTTCCCTTCTGGTATTCTCACTGCTGTATACTCCCTGTGTTGCGGCAATTGCAGCAGTCAAGAGAGAGCTCGGCAAGAAATGGGCAGTAACAGTAGTAGTATGGCAGTGCGTTGTGGCATGGGCTGCTGCACTGATAGTCAGACTTATCTGCATGGCATTAGGAGTGGTTTGATGAACGCAATCGATATTATACTTATTGCAGCTATAGCAGCCGCTTTTATCGCTGCTGTGGCTGTGTGCATACGAAACAAGAAGCAGGGCAAGGGCTGCGGTGGCTGCTGCGGCGACTGCTCTGCCTGCTTTAAGAACAGCAAATGAAAACAGGCATATTATTAACGGCAGCGCTTCTTGCGGCTGTAGTTTCGGGCTGCTCGGACAATAACAGCTCCGAGGTCATACCTGCCGAGGCAACAACATTGGTGACAACTGTTGTTACAACAACTGCCGAAACCACAGCAGCTACCACAACAGAAGCGGTCACAGAGCCCACTACCGTCTCGAAGTCTCTGCTGAAAGCTCCCGAGGATATAGCTCTCCGCGATGTGGACGGAAATGGACAGAATTATGAGTTCACCTATGACGGCAGGAGCTTCTCGGCGCTCTATGAGCCTGATAACTGGCATATCACAGATTCGTACCTTATTGATGACGAAGCCGACCTTGTCATCATATGTCAGGCGCTTATCGCAGTAAATCCCGTTCACAGCGCTGATATGACAGGCTGGCGGACTGCCGAGGATATGGCGTATGAGTGGAAAAAGCACAATCAGGCTTATTACCTGCTGCCTGACAGCTCCGACTGGAAAAACAGTGCCAATGACGTTGACCTTGACTCAAAGGACGAGGGAAAAAGCGCATATGACCTGTTTATGGACAAGATAAGAGAATAAGCTGCACATTAGCGCAAGTTGAGAGTTATAATGCTTCCTGTAGCGGCATTATTTTGAAATCATGAGCGAAGCGAACACATAAACTCTCAACTCTCCACTCTAAACTCTAAACTAAAAAGGAATACGGAAGCAAAGCTTCTGTATTCCTTTTTTTCATCTCTGTTCCATGAGCTGTTCAAAGGTAATGCCGTATTTATAGGCTATCTCATGGGCGTAGCTCTTGCCGTCGGGAGCCTTATAGCTTATCTTGTAGGAACGCTTGCCGCCGTCGTTCTCCATGACTACGCTGACCGCCTTGCATATCGCTCCCTCAGCCTTGTTGAATTTATCCGTATCCTCAGCAAGCTCATGCATATGAGTATTGAAGAATGTTCTCGCGCCTATGCAGCAAAGATACCGCAGTACGTCCTCGGCGATATACACCGACTCTGTATGGCTGGTTGTGGCAAAGGACTCGTTGAACAGCAGCAGGCTGCTGCCTGTTGCCTTTTTGCATATCTCGTTGAAACGCTCCGCCTCCTCGCCGAGTCGTCCAAGAGACACAGTGCGCTCCTCCTCAACAGGAAAATGAGTGTATATGCCGTCGCAGAGCCGAACTCGCGCAGAAGAAGCTGGCACGAACACTCCGCTCTGATACAGCAGGAACGCCAGTCCCACGCCCTGAGTGAATATGGTCTTTCCGCCGCGGTTTGGACCTGTGAGGATATTCACCGTCTTTTCACGGGTAAATTCAAGGTCGTTGCAGACTATCTTCTCTTCAACAGTGCCCTTTCCATGACATATAGCCAGCTTTACATTGTAGAAATCCCTGAACACCGTGTCGCCGTCGGAGGACTCGCCAATACAGCAGGGCACTCCCGAAGCTGTAAGCTGCTTTTCAAGCTCGATAAAGCGGAGATAGAACAGCAGCTCGTCCGCAAGGTCTGCAAGGACGTATCCGCTCACATCAACATACTTGTGAAGAACACGCCTTAGCTTTGCGGTAGTCGAGGGCAGCATACGCTCTATGATACTGTTGAGGTTGTTCATGAGAGGATTGGCGGAGGGCTGTCTTGCGGCGCCGCGGTATTTCCTCTCATACTTATTGAGACTTTCCGCCATATTGTCATCGGGTATTTTCATTGAAAAAGCCATAAGGTCCTCGTCACTGAGCTGGTCTTTCCTGTGATACTTCAAAAAACGCTTCAGCATACTCTGCTCCTCGAACCAGAACCTGTTAAGAGCGATAATGCCTGTCTCCATAGGGTAGAAGTTCTCATCGAGATTTACGCCGATAGTTATGCTCCTGACGTGCCGAATGTCCTCGCTGACTAGTTCTATATCCTTTAAAAGCTCGCCGAAGCCGCTGTTGCCGCAGATATCCTTTATATATGCAGCAAAACGCTTCATGCCCTCCGATACGAACTCACGCCCCTCTATGGCATTATTGAGCTCGATAACGGAGCTTATGTAGTTTTCGAGATATTTCAGCTTTGAGAGCAGTTCCCAGATAGTAGAGCCCTTTTCTATGCGCTTCTGACCGTCCTTGGTAAAAAAGCGCATACCATCGAATATATCGTAGAGCTTCTCGCAGAGCTCGGGAGACTCTCGCAGCTCCGTGTAGACTGCCCTGCGGTAGCTGATTATCTTCTCATCAATGGGCATATCAAGCAGTATATCCTTTATTACCTTCCGCTCGCCGGAGTTTCTGGAAATGCTCTCAACGAGGAAGTCCACAGACAGGTCGTTTTCCGTATCGCTGCTGAGTCTTGAATAGCTGCCGTCCTTATGGGGAGCAAGCAGGCTGAACTCTCTCAGCTCGTTTGTATTCTGCTCGGACATTGGTCTCTCCTTTCTTTTTTGCACGCAGCATGATATCATTAACATTGATTATAGCACAGTTTTCAGAAAATAGCAATAAGCACAGGAAAACTCGCCGTCTTATGTTTATATCCGTTTTTAATAAAAAAGCCCTTGAAAATACGATATTAATTTGATATAATTATATAAAGCATATGATTCTTTCACAAGTAATTTAAATTTATTACACAGTACTGCCTTCTGCGGCGAAAATTTCAAATCACACACCGAAAAGAGGTGGTCAGCACTATGACTATTTCAGGTTATTTATCAGAACACTGGGGACTTATAATTATTCTCATCGGAATTGCCATAACAATACATTCGGACGTTCATCTGGAACGCAGGATAATCTGTAAAATAGCCTTTACCAATGCTCTGATTTTTCTGTATTCGGTCACTTGCTATGTGGAAACATACCTTGGAAATCAAACCGAATATTCCATATTAAGACCGATACTGTGCGCTGTAAATTACAGTCTTATCGTATTTATACTTGTAAGCGCCATAATGATAATGTATCCAACGCAGAAGAGGTATCTCCTTTTTCCTGCGTTTCTAAACGCCGTGCTGTGCTTCATATCTATCCCTACGGGTATAGTTTTCACCATATCAAAGGATAACCACTTCGGACGCGGAACTCTTGGATATCTTTCATACTTCATTGCGGCTCTGTATATGCTGTACCTCATATACAGCCTTTTCAGAAGCACAAGAGCAGAAAAAGAGGATTACAACCTTATGGTATTCCTCTCGGTAACGTCGGTGCTGTGTCTGGTAATGCCGTTATTCGTCGAGAACTCCAGCCACTGGTTCAATATCACCATTGCGACTGATGTGCTTCTGTACTATGTATTTCTCCTACAGCAGTTCACCAAGCGCGATCCCCTGACAAAGCTGCTGAACCGACAGAGCTATTATTCGGATATCGAGAAGTATATGAACGAGATATCCGCAGTTGTGGCTATGGATATGGACGGTCTCAAAGAGGTCAACGACACCCACGGTCATGTGGCAGGCGATACGGCTCTGAAAACTCTTGCGGACTGCTTCCATAAAGCCGCTAAGCATGAACAGCGCGTATACCGTATCGGCGGTGACGAGTACGTTATCATCTGCATGAGCACTCCCGAAAAAGAGGTAAATGAGCTTATAGCACGCATGAGGGAAAATGTGGCAAAGACGGAGTATTCCTGCTCCATAGGATACGCAATGAAAACTGATAACTGCTCCATAGACGAGCTGTATCAGAAAGCCGACAAAATGCTGTATGCTGAAAAAGAACAGTATTACATAAAGTCGGGAAAAAGAAGATAGGATACGGCGTGACAGCTTTCCACTGTCACGCCTTTTTTCATAAAAAGGACATATATTTCAGCAATTTTATACTTGTATATGGTTCCTATTTATGATACAATTATAACGACATCAAATCGTTTCTTAATAATTCTATTAACTAATCATCTATCAGGGAGGTAAACAATGGACAACTTTAACTTTTACAGTCCTACCGAGTTCGTTTTCGGAAAGGACAGAGAAACAGAATGCGGTGAATACGTTAAGAAATACGGCGGAAGCAAGGTGCTTATCCACTACGGCGGCGGTTCTGCCGAAAGGTCGGGACTTCTCGGCAGAGTAAGAGAATCACTGAACAAAAGCGGCATAAGCTTCATTGAACTGGGCGGCGTTAAGCCGAATCCAAGAGATACTCTGGTATACAAGGGCATTGACCTCTGCCGCAGCGAGGGCGTGGACTTCATACTTGCTGTAGGCGGCGGCTCGTCTATCGACTCCGCAAAGGCTATCGCCGCAGGCGTCCCCTACGACGGTGATTTCTGGGACTTCTACAGCGGCAAGAGCATCGAAAAGGCTCTGCCTATCGGCGTTGTTCTCACTATCGCAGCCGCAGGCAGCGAGGGCTCGGGCGACTCCGTTATCACAAAGGAGGACGGTATGCTGAAAAGAGGGGCAGGCTCAGACGTGCTCAGGTCAAAATTCTCTATACTGAACCCTGCTCTCACACAGACTCTGCCTGCATATCAGACAGCCTGCGGAGCTACCGATATCATGGCTCACGTTTTTGAAAGATACTTCACAAATACTACAGAGGTCGAGATAACAGACCGTCTCTGCGAGGCTGTACTCATAACAATGGTCAAGGAAACTCCCCGTGTTATCGCAGATCCTGACAATTACGACGCAAGAGCCAATATCATGTGGGCAGGAATGGTGGCTCACAACGGCTTAGTAGGCGTGGGACGCTCTCAGGACTGGAACAGCCACGGCATAGAGCATGAGCTTTCGGCGCTCTACGACTGCGCTCACGGTGCAGGACTGGCAGTTATCATGCCCTCATGGATGGAGTTCGTTTACAAGCACAACGTTATGCGCTTCTGCCAGATGGCAACAAGAGTTTTCGGCTGTCAGATGAATTTCGAGAACCCCGCGGCAACTGCTCTTGAGGGCATACGCCGTTTCAGAAGCTTCCTCCACAGTATAGGTATGCCTATAAACTTCGCAGAGCTGGGCGCTAAGGAAGAGGATATCCCTGCTCTTGTGGAGAAGTTCGGTATCGGCAGACGCAGAACAGGCGGTTTTGTGGCACTTTCCGCAGATGATATCACTGAAATATACAAAATAGCCGCAAAGGCAAGCCTCTGAGGTGCTCCCTATGAAGATACTGTTCATAGGCGGCACAGGCACTATCAGCATGGCGATAACAAGGCTTCTTGCCCAACAGGGACATGAGCTTTATCTGCTTAACCGCGGAAACAGGAACGAACACCTGCCGGATAATGTAAAAACTATCATAGCGGATATCTCCGACGAGGAGGATACTGCAAAAAAGCTGGAAGGTATGTCCTTTGACTGCGTTGGCGAGTTCATCGGCTTCGTTCCCTCACAGCTGGAGCGCGACTACCGATTATTCAAGGATAAGACAAAGCAGTTCATATATATCAGCTCCGCTTCTGCATATCAGAAGCCGCCGAAAGGCTATGTTATCACAGAGGAGACTCCCCTTGAGAATCCCTACTGGGAATACTCGCGGAACAAAAAAGCCTGCGAGGAATACCTCATGGAGCGATATAAAGAGGACGGCTTTCCTGTGACTATCGTCCGTCCCAGCCATACCTACGACGAGCGAAGCGTACCTTTAGGAGTTCACGGCAAAGGCGGAAGCTGGCAGGTGGTAAAGCGCATAAAGGATGGCAAGCCCGTCATTATCCACGGCGACGGAAGCTCCCTTTGGACTATCACCCACAACAGCGACTTTGCAAAGGCTTACGTGGGACTTATCGGCAATCCCAAGGCTATCGGCGAGACTTTCCACATAACCTCCGACGAAAGCGTCAGCTGGAACGAGATATACAAGGCTATCGCAGACGCTCTCGGCGTTGAGCTGAAGCCGTATTATGTTTCGTCACAGACTCTTGCGGATATGAGCGATTACGACTTTCTCGGAAGTCTCATCGGCGACAAGGCTAATTCCGTAGTGTTCAACAATTCCAAGGTCAAGTCCCTTGTGCCCGATTTCAAGGCGGAGGTCTCTGCCAAAGAGGGCATACGCCGCACTGTTGAGCATATTCTCGCCCACCCCGAATACCAGAACGACGACGAGGACTTCGACCGGTGGTGCGACAAGGTCATAGCCGCTGTGGAAAAGATGAAAAAGCTCTGAGTTTAATCATGATACTTGTACAGATGTTTTATGCTTAATATTGAGAGAACCCCTTTTGAAAAAGGGGCTTCTCTCAAACTCTCTCCCTAAAACTTTCGTTTTGTTTTTTCTCAGATAGGGCGCTCCTGCATTTTGCAGGGCTTTTTTATTATGTAAAGCGCCCTATCTGAGAAAAAACCAGATAAAAGTCTTTGGAAAGGGGTATGGGGGTGACTCCCCGCAGTGCGGGGAGATGTCCGCAGGACAGAGGGGCGCGCCTCCGTCAGAGGAACCTTTCCTCAGAAAGGTTTCCCCCATAATTAACTATAAGCTTCTATACAAGTGTTTTGGTTAAAACTCAGAGCTTTTTCATTCCCACTCTTCATTCTTGTGCTTTGGCTTGCGCTTATAGCGCTTTTTGTCGCTTTCCACCACCTTTGTGGCAGGATCGACGCCGTTCCAGCTGCCGCGCTTTGCGGAGTCTATCTTCTTCTGCTCCTTTTTGCTCATTTTATCATAAGGCACGAATTTATCCATAATATCCCTCCGTTCATACCGATATCACGAACAGCTGCTCGGTGCCGCCGTATACTGACTCAAAATCGCCCATACAGACGAAGCCATACTTCTCGTACAGTCCACTTTCGCCGCTCATGATATATACCTTGTCATATCCGATACTTTTTGCGTATTCAAGGGCTTTTCCTATCATTTTCTCCGATAATCTCTTTCCTCTGTGAGCTTCGTCCACAAAAACGAAGCCTATCAGCGGAGTATAAGGATATTTCGGCAAAAGTCCGTCCTTTTCCGTAAGTGTGCAGAAGCCCACAGGCTCGCCGCCCTCAAAGGCTGCGAAAACACGCTCCCAGTCCTTGAAAATATCCTCTCTCATGAGCCTTGCAAGCTCTTTTCCTGCTCTCCATGAGCAGTTATCGGCATATGCCGCAACAGTATCCCATTTTTCGTGTTTACTTGTAAGTGCTTTTATGTCCATGTTCTCCTTTCAGCCTGCAACAAAAAAGCGCTCCCGCAGAACGCAGGAGCGCAGAATATCTACCGTTAATATATGCTCAGAAAGCTGTTATACGGCTGTGCAGGCAAACCCCATGCTTAGTGTTATACGGTTGTGATTTGATGTAAATACTGTATTTTTCATTGAGTTCACCTTCCTTTCAGTTGATATGAGCATATTATACATGGTATTTTACGATTTGTCAAGCACTTTTTTCAGCGCCCGAAACCTCGTCGATATAGAAATCCGTCAGGCTGTCGGGGGATTCAAGATAAAGCTGGAGATTCTCAGCGCCCTCGGGAATAGTGTATGCAAGATTTTCAAGAGTCAGCCATTCGCCGTTTTTAGCAGTTGCAAGAGCCACCTCGTCGTATTTCTCGCCGTCAAGATCGTACTGCATGGTCATCTTCATGGTGACGTCGCTGCCGCTCTTCTGCATTACCTTAGCCTTGAAGCTGTATGCCTCCCCTGCCTTGTAGGTATCGCTGCTGAGCATTATCGCCGCACCGTTCCAGTTGTCAGTTCTTCCGCTGACGAAAAGGCTCTGTGAGCCGTCGGAAGCGTTCTCCTTGTCAACAGTGACAAGTGAACCGCCTCTGGGTATCCAGCCCTGTGCGCCCTCCTCGAAGCTGATATCGAAGAAGCCCACTGCCTCGGGAGTTCCTGTTTCAACAGCTTCCTCCAGCTTCTTGATAGCGTCGTTGTCAACAGTTACCTCTATGTCTGTAGCCTCGGCGTAAGTGCCGCCTGCATTGAGTTCATTCTTGTAGACTGTCGCCTTGCCGCTGGACTGATAGCCCTCGATAGTAAGAGCTACTTCATACATATTTCCGAGCTCAAGACCGCATTTTTTCCACGCATCGAAGTGCTTGGACACTGAGATAGTACCTTCTATCTTCTTGCCCTCGCCCTGTGGCTTGGACTGTCTTACGCTCCAGTACTGGTCGAAGGTCTGTGTGCCGTCGATAGAGGGCTGTTCGTATCTGGTGGTCTTGTAGATATCGTATGTGCCGCCGTCAACTGTCACTGTACCCAGCGATACGGGAGCTCCGGGCGGTCTCCATGAGCCCCATGATTCAACGATGTAGAACTCAATAAGAGGATCTCTTGTCCAGCCGTAAACGCACATATAGGAGTTGCCTACAGGCTCGTATTCCACGCCGTAATCAACGGAGATATTACCAAGCTGGTCGTAGGTCTGTGTGCAGTCGTACTTCTTTCCGCGGCGGAAAAGTGCATTGTTGATGTTGCTCCACTCGCAGGAGAAGGTACCGCCCTTTGCGTCAACGGTAAATGTGGTGTCTCCCTCGTCCTTCCACAGCTCATAGTCATAGCCGTCGGCAGTACCCGTGATATTCTCGGTAAACACCTGAGGCTCGGCGCTCGGTGCGGCGGAGCTGTCAGCCTCGGGCTTGCTGCTGTCGCTGCAAGCCGCCGTGAAACTCATCATGCATACCATAGCCGTAACTGCGGAAAGCTTTTTAAGAATGTTTTTCAGCATTTTTTCTCTCCTTTACTAAAATAAAGCTGTTTTACCTGTTAATTATACCATTCAGATGACATTTTGTCTAATCTATTATTGCTCTTATTACTCTTTTGAAAAAACAATGCTGTAGGTCAGTTTTTCATATAAACAAATGGTTTTCCTTGACATTCCGTCATTTCAATGATATAATAAAAGCCTGATATATGGACATTTCACAAGACAAAAAGGAGAAATCAAATGAAGGAACAAAGTGTCAAGAAGAAAAAGAAACTGCCAAAGGTGCTGCTGGTGATCGTTCTGCTTATCGGAGCTCTCGTTGGCTTTATCGCGTTCAATGCTTCAAAAAACATGGAAGTAATGAACAGAACTCTCGATTCGGGTATGAAAACTCTCTCGGAACACGCCGAAGTCACCCCTGTTGACGCAGGCGAGTTTTCGCAGATAAAGATGTATGGGCTGATGAAGTTCGACGTTTCACAGTATGACGTCAAGGATATCGGAAATCTCTCCGTAATGACCGTGAATATGGGCTTTATGCAGATGGTATCCTACGTTATCACGCCTTATGACAAGAATATGCCGCTTATGTCAATGGATTTCATGTATATCCTCGGAAACCGCAAGTCCTACGTGGAATTCTACGACCTTGTCTCCGAAAAGGATTACGCCGAATACGATGACGTTTTAAGCGCAATAAAGGAATTCGAGAACAAGTACAGCAGCTTTGAGGACATAGCCACCGATCCTGTATGGTACGACGAACTGATGACAGTTGCGCTCCACAAGGCAGGCAAGCGTGCTGACGACGAAAAGATAGAGGAAATGTTCTGCGATGCTATAAGCTGCTACATGGAAAAGGCTAACGAGCTTAATGAGCTTTCCGACGAGGAAAAGGCTGTAAAGCTTGAGATCACTCAGAAATATTCCGACGATCTCGTTGAAAAGGGCGGAGTTTCTACCAACGTGTTCAAAAAACAGCTCGGCGAGGAGAAAACCAAGGAGTTTTTCGATAAAGTATTCTTCGGAACTGAAAAACACAGATAAAAAACAGGCGCGATAAGAATTTATCGCGCCCTTTTTGTTTTATCTCACCTCAAAGCTGTAATCTCCGTGAACGGGTACTCGCTCCGATTCTATGCGTTCAACGCTGCCCCATGAGTGGTTTTCCATAGCCTCCACAAGGTCGGAGATATCTCTCTCCGTACCCTCTGCCTCCATTTCCACAGAGCCGTCGTCAAGATTGCGAACCCAGCCGCTTAGTCCTAATCGTCTTGCGGTATTCTTAGCCTTCCAGCGGAAGCCCACGCCCTGCACATAGCCGTAAAAAATGATATGTCTGCGAACCTTATCCATATTTGTCTCCTGTTATTCTTTTTTCTTTCTCACCAGCAGAGCCGCTCCCACAACTGTCAGGAAAGCAATGCCTGCAATGATACCGCCAATAGCTATCCTGCCCTCTGACGAGAGCTGTCTGTCGCCGTAGACTGTAGTAGTATAAGTGAAGCCTGTTGCGCGGAAAGCCGCGTCCACGTCCTCTGCGATGACCTCGTGTCCCTTTGCATTGGGGTGGATATCGAAATCTGCAATATTGGTAAGGCTGTCTGCCTTGCCATCAAAGTCCGCGGCAATGTCTATTACCTTGTAGCCGCAGGCGGAGTTTTCCGTGATTATCTCGTTGAGCCTGCCTATTTTCTCATCTGAAAAATCCGTAACGCGCTTGAATTTGCTGTAGTATTCCAGCGGATCATAGAGCGTCTGTATGTAGACCGTGCCCTCGGTACGCCTGTCAAGCTCCTCGGCTATGGTCTTGATATTCAGCTCAAATTGGTCAAGAGCCTTGTCAACGTCGCTGTTTATGCTGAGAAACATGGACGCCGCAGTGAAAAAGTCAATATTTCCCGTATCAAACGAGCCGTTTTCGCTTATGCCCATGCTGTTGAACAGGTCAAGCATTATCCCCAGCAGGTCGTTGCCGCCGATAGATACCACGATGGCGTCGCTGTCCGCAAGGTCGCTGTCAAGCTGGCCGCTCTGTATCTGCCCGATAAGGTCTGAGGAAGTCGCTCCCGACACCGCCTTATTCACCATGGTATGACCGCATTTGCCGCGGAGCTCCTCATTGTACTTTTCCCTGAGGATATTTGAGTAGGAGCGGCAGTGATAATTATCATCGGCAGTGTAGCCCTCAAGTCCGTAGCCTGCCGCTATGGAGTCCCCGAGAAACAGCATTTTCGGCGGTACTTCCGTATTATTCACCACTTCTGTGACAGATTTTTCCGTCATTGAACAGGAAGCAAGGCTGACTGACAATATGGCGGCAGATACCGCCGCAGCAATTTTTCTGAACATAGGCGCTCCTTTCGGTCAGGTTTTTCTTAATTATACCACAGTAACAGCTGATTTTCAAGAATTATCCGATACATAAATTGACTCTCATTTCATAATATGCTAAAATAGTGATTGATAATGATACAGGCAGGTGATGATATGCTATACTATATGTTCAACAAGCCACAGGGCTGCGTTACTGCACGGGCTGACGCAGTACACAGGACAGTCATGGACTACTTCCCTGCACAGCTTGCGGAAAAGCTCCACCCTGTAGGCAGACTTGACAAGGACACCTGCGGACTGCTGATACTCACCGACGACGGCGACCTTGACTTCAAAATAATGCAGCCTGACCGCCATATCAGCAAGACCTACTTTTTCTACGCTATAGGCACTATGAATGTGGAGAAGCGTCAGCTTCTCGAAAGCGGCATTGCTATGGCAGGATTCACCGCTAAAGAAGCCGTTTTCCAGCTCCACAGGGAGTACCGTATCGGCGAGCTTGAAGGCTTCATGCCTGCGGAGCGCCGCGAGCGATACATGAAAAATCCCGACGGTGCGGCTTTTTCGGCTTCTATCACCATTTGCGAGGGCAAAAAGCATCAGGTAAAGCGTATGCTTGAAGCGGTAGGCTGTCGGATATTCTATCTTCGCCGCGATAAGATAGGAGAGCTGCCCCTCGACAGCTCTCTCGGACAGGGCGAATACCGACAGCTCACCGAAAGCGAAGTTATTTTGCTGAAACAGCGGCTCTGAAATGGGATTCGGTACAGTAATAGTCGCTCTCGCCGTTGATGAACTTCCTGTAGTCTATCCTCTTGGGGATAGTGGGAGAATCCGATGAAAAGGACCTGCACCACACATAAAGCGAAAGGTGTCCCATAGTGCCGTCGCTGTGAGCTCCTATGACATAGCCTGTCTGCCACTTTTCTTTCGGCAGGTCACCGAATCTGAGGTCGGTTTCCTCATAAAACTGCCTGCAAAGCTCCTCGGTGTCGAAATACAGCCAAACTCTTTCCTCTTCTGATAAAATGTCTCTGATAGTACGCATAAATATGCACTCCTTTGAAAATATTCCATAAGAGCACAAAAGCGACCCCATCGTCACGACGGGATCGCTGTTTCGCTTTATTATCCCATCGTTCAAGCTTTAGCACCTTACATATATGCAGGTTGCTGTGCGGTCTCAGGGCTTGTCCCTCACGCACTCTTTATGGTACTTTTATAATAACACCTTTTTCAGCCTGTGTCAATAGCCGACTGAAAAAAACTCTTTTATCCGTTGAGTGTCCGAGTTGACAGCTCAGATAGAATATGATAAGATTATACTGTTAATCTGAATAACAAGGAGAAGTCTCAGTGATACTATTAACTGCTCAGAATATATCAAAGACATATATGGAACGCAAGGTGCTGGACGATGTGTCGTTCTTTCTCAATGAGGGAGACAAGGTCGGTATCATCGGCATAAACGGCACAGGCAAGTCCACCCTGCTGAAGATACTTGCAGGCGCAGAGGAAGCCGACAGCGGTGACATCATCAGAACTAACGGCATAAGGATATCCTATCTGCCACAGATACCCGAATTCGGCGACAGCGGCAGCGTTCTCGAACAGGTACTCTTACACCTGCCGAAAGACCTGCGTCAGGCTAAGGAGTACGAAGCAAAGTCCATACTGGAAAAGCTTGGTATCTCCGACCAGCAGCGCGATATCAGCACCCTTTCGGGCGGCGAGAAGCGCCGTGCAGGCATAGCTGCCGCCCTGATACAGCCCAGCGATGTTCTTCTCCTTGACGAGCCTACAAACCATATCGACAACGAGACAGCTCAGCTCCTTGAAGACCTGCTGATGAAATACCGCGGAGCTATCGTCATGGTAACTCATGACCGTTACTTCCTCAATAAGATTTGCAGCAAGATTGTTGAGATAGACCGCGGAAAGCTCTACGTCTGCGAGGGCAGCTACAGCGACTACCTCATGCAGAAGGCTCAGCGCGAGGCTGACGCAGAGGCTGCCGAGCGCAAGAACCGCAGTCTTTACCGCAGAGAGCTTGAATGGATAAGCCGCGGTGCAAGAGCACGAGGCACTAAGTCCAAAGACAGGATAGAGCGCTTTGAGGCGCTGAAAAGCCGCGAAGTCCCTGTGGCAGCGGAAAAGGTGCAGCTCCAGTCAGTATCCTCAAGACTGGGCAGAAAGACCATAGAAATTGAAAATATCAGCAAGGAAATCGACGGAAAGCCTCTTATCACGGACTTTTCCTACATAGTCTCCCGTGACGCAAGGATAGGCATTGTCGGACGAAACGGCGAGGGCAAGAGCACTTTCCTTAAAATGCTTCACGGTGATATAACTCCCGATTCGGGCAGGATAATCCTCGGCGATACCGTAAATATCGGCTATTTCTCTCAGGAGTGCGAGTCCATGGATCCGTCCGTGCGCGTAATCGAGTACATAAGGGAGACTGCCGACATTGTCCGCACTCCCGATGGAACAGTTACAGCGTCACAGATGCTGGAGCGATTCCTGTTCAATTCCGAGCTCCAGTGGAACCGTATCGAAAAGCTGTCGGGCGGCGAGAGAAAAAGGCTGTATCTGCTGAAAATACTTATGACCGCGCCGAATATCCTCCTGCTGGACGAGCCTACCAACGACCTTGACATAACGACTCTCACCATACTTGAGGACTACCTCGAAAGCTTCAGCGGAGCTGTCATTGCCGTGTCCCACGACAGATACTTCCTCGATAAAACGACAAATGAGATATTTGAGTTCAGAAACGGCATCTGCACCAGATTCAACGGAAACTACTCCGATTATGCCGAAAAAGCCAAGGAAATGTACGCTGATGAAGCTCCAAAGCCAAAAAAGGAAAACACAAAGAAAGAGCGCGTTTTTGTCGGCAAAAAGAAACTCCGCTTTTCATTCAAGGAGCAGCGCGAATTTGAAACTATCGACGACGATATCGCTTCTCTTGAAGAGCAGATTGCCGCTGCCGAAAAGGATATCGCAGCAAATTCCTCGGATTATGTGAAATTGCAGGAGCTGTCCGACAAAAAGGAACAGCTCGAAAACGAGCTTGCCGAAAAAATGGAGCGCTGGGTGTACCTCAACGACCTCGCCGAGCGAATAGAACGCGGAGAAACCGAATAACACAAAGCCCGTGCAGTAAAGCGAAAAAAGCCGTAAAGAAGTTTTAGCTTCTTTACGGCTTTTTCTAAAAGAATAGAGAATAAATAAGAATTAAGGTATCCGTTTCACGGATATATAAAAAAATATCGCCGAAGGCGATACCACTAATATTCTTTATTCATTATTCTTTCTTCTTTATTATTTCAGAGGGCGTGATAAATTTCTTTATCACGCCCTCGCTAAACTGCACTGGCTTTGTGTTATTCTGCTTTTTTACTCTTATCATTGAAGGATATCTCATCGAAATCGACATAGCCGTCGGCATTTCTTGCAGAAAACTCAAAATATCCCTCTTTCGGCTTATAGCCCTCAACATCAAGGGCTTTCATTATCTCGGCAAAATCCACTTCGTTTTGTGTATTGCTCAGTTCGTCGGATTCATTGAAGCTCTCTGTGCAATAAAGCCACACTCTCGTTATTGCTTCTGAGCCGAGCTCCTCCTCTTTCCTTTCCATATAATACTTCTTGCCGCCTATATCTATGATATCGAGCGAAGCGTTGTAATATTCGATAAAGTCGATCGCGTCTTCGCTGTAGCCTTCATTTACGAATATATAAAGGATCTCATTATAATTCTTTTTGAAGTGACCTGTTATTTTCAGCTCGACGCCTTTTTTATATCTGTCATCTTTATGGCTGACAGTCTTTGCGATACCCGAGTATCTGATACTGAGCTCGTCAAAATCCTCCAGCCATTTATAGCGTTTCACTTCATAATAATCCGTTCCGTGCCAATCCGCCATAAACGAGCCGTCAGAGCGGACTGCTGTTTTTACATTGTCAGACCTGTCATTCCGTGCGTTGACCTCAAAATTTTCGCCATTGAGAGTCTTGTTAAATCCGCCGTAGTCGAGGAAGATCTCGCGCTCGGGCTCGGGAATGGAATCCGTCCTGCCTAACACAAAGCCTGTAAGGAGAACAAGGTCGCTTATATCGAGCTTGCAGTCGCCGTTTACGTCAAAATCGCTGCAAATGTTAAACTCCCCTGCTCTGAGAAGCTCTTTTCGCAATGCTATGACGTCGTAAATATCGATTTTTTTATCGCCGTTCATATCTCCGCGTATACGCTTGGGCACTTTCGGGTAGTCCTCAGCATTGACTATGTAAAAATCATCTATCCAGAAATCCACAGGTTCGGAAGCTGTTATGCGCAGGAACTGACCTAAAAAAATATCATTATTCAGAGCAAAACTGATATTCTCAAAACTGCTCCAGCGATTCTGCACACCTGTTCTGGGACAGATACCGACGATATTCTCTTTATCGTCCCTGGAGGTTATCAGCTGAGCATTAAACTTAATGTCCTTGTCTCCGTTATGATATAGCTTCATGCCGACAGCGATGTCCCTGCAGCCGTACTCATCCTTTTTGAAGTCATAGGGATCTATCTTATACTCAAAAGAGCCGCCCGAAACGTGCATAGCCTTTTCGCCGCTGAAACTATGCTCACTGTCATAGACAGCAGAAGCATTCTCGCCGACTGCCCTTACTTTTGAGTTCTCGGCTTCAAAGTCGATATATTCCACTCTGCCCTCTTCATCGGGCTCCTTGGGCTCATGCGACGTATATACCTCCACAGGACCGTAATTGGTATTATCCGTTATCTCCTTGCTTATACTGAGAGAGTTAAGCTTTGCCTCGCCCTTACTTTTGTAGGGCTGTACGGAAAAACCAGCATCATACATATATCCCAGCTCAAAGCCTGCCTCGCTCCACGCCTTGAAATGGTCGACGATGTTGACAGTATTCTTCACATTGCAGACTCCGTCGGTCTTTTCGGCAAGATTCTCATGCGCAATACTATAGTACATATATGTAGGAGGCTCAGCCGAAAAGCAGGCCATCTGCGATCTGATATCCTTGTAAATATCATAGGTGATACCATTGGATTCAAACGAGCCGAGCGGTTCTTTATCTAAGTTAGGCCGCCAGCTTCCCCAGCTGTCAATGATGTAAAACTCCATATAAGCGTTTGGTTTCTCCATCCAGCCGTAAACGCCTGCAAATGCGCTTCCGTCCATGTAGTTCACATCTGCGTCGTATGTCAAATCGTATTCTTTTATACGCGACGCAAAGAGAGTATTTCTTTTAAATGAATCGCCTTTAAGCACTAAGGCGTTCACTATGCCGTCCCAGCTAAAGGTAAAGCCGTTGTTTTCAGTGTTTTCGTAATTGAATTCTCCTGCGTAATCCTGATTCCACAGCTCATAATAATAGCCGTCTGCAGTACCATTTTCGGTAAAATCAGCCGCATACACCTGAGCTGTCGGCATAACCGACGGGATATTTACTGCTCCCAGCAGACACATACCTGCTGTCAGAGCCGCTGCTGTCCTTCTGAACCCTATCGCCATTTCGTTTCCTCCTCACCGAAACCTCATATCAGCAGCTTTTGCTGCCGTAAATAAAACAAAACATCATAGACAGGATATATCATATCCTGTCTTTATATTATCATCAAACCGCAAAAATGTCAAAGCATTTCTTGCGGTATTTCAGGCTTCGCTCAGTTTTTCAAGGGTATCGCGGAGTATCTCTTTCCTCAGCTCCGTGAGCCACTCTGAAAACGCCGCTGTATCAAATGCATAGACCTTGTTCAGCTCGCGCTCGTTTTCCGACCATGTATCGAGGGGCGACTCGTTATGCTGGATAAGAGCTTCAAGCTTGTCGATAGCCTTGAAGAGCTTCGCCTCCTGAGTCTTCTGCTGGTTCATCTCATCAAACAGCGCCGTGAACCTTTCCGAGATATCCGCTGGCAGAGACCTGAGCCACTTTTCCAGAAGTTCGTCCTCCCTTGCGCGGTCAGAGTCTGTCTTTGCAAATGTGGGGATATCCCCCGTAAAGCACTCCCCGAGGTCATGTATCACGCACATCGCCATGACCTTGTCGATATCCGTATCGGGAAATTCATTTCTCAGCAGCATAGCCATAAGAGCCATTCTCCAGCTGTGCTCCGCCACGCTCTCTGTTCTTCTCTTTGATGTGGTGCAGTGACGAGATGTGTCCTTTAACCGCTCCGCAGTGTGAAGTATTTCAAGGTATTCTTTTGCGTTCATATCCGACCTCCTGTTTTTGATATTTATGCGTTATGCTATGAATGCTTGCATTCATTATAGCATGAGCAGCACAAAAAAGCAATAATTACACGGAAACGCCGTAAACTCCATGTATACAAGACTGATAAAAAGCTCCGAGAGTGATTTACAAATAGTATACAAAAACAAAAACCGACAAAATTGTATAACATGATAGCAAGAAAATACTTGTTAATGCCGACTATAATGTTATAATAAAAGCATAAAGATATGTATTGGGGGACTACTAAATTTCGTTCTTAAACAAACTGCATTAGAGGGTTTTTGCAGACAAAAACAAAGGAGTGATTTTAGTGAAAATGTCCAAAATCAAAAAGATCATCAGCGGCACCGTTTCTGCGCTGATGATCGCATCAAGCGTCCCGACAGTCGTATCTGCTGCCGACCAGCAGACAAGAGGCAATATCGGCGGATTCGACTACGAGATGTGGAATCAGAACGGACAGGGACAGGTTTCAATGAATCCCGGCGCAGGTTCCTTCTCCTGCTCATGGAGCAACATCGAAAACTTCCTTGCTCGTATGGGTAAAAACTACGACAGCCAGAAGAAAAACTACAAGGCTTTCGGAGACATCACCCTCTCATACGATGTTGAATACACACCAAGAGGAAACTCGTATATGTGCGTTTACGGCTGGACGAGAAATCCGCTCATGGAGTACTACATCGTTGAAGGCTGGGGCGACTGGCGTCCACCAGGAAACGACGGTGAAAGAAAGGGTACCGTAACTCTCGACGGTCATACCTACGACATTGCCAAGACAATGCGTTACAACCAGCCCTCTCTGGACGGTACAGCTACCTTCCCACAGTACTGGAGCATTCGTCAGCAGAGCGGCTCAGCCAACAACCAGACCAACTACATGAAGGGCACTATCAGCGTTTCCAAGCACTTTGACGCATGGTCACAGGCAGGTCTCGATATGAGCGGTACTCTTTATGAGGTATCCCTTAACATCGAGGGCTATCGTTCAAACGGTTCTGCCAATGTAAAGAGCATTTCATTTGACGGATCACCGAATCCACAGCCTGACAACAACACAAATACCAACACTGACACCAATGTAGGCGGCGGTCAGCAGGGCGGCTTTGATATGAGCCAGTTCGGCGGTGGTCAGCAGGGCGGCTTCGACTTTAGCCAGTTCGGCGGCGGACAGCAAGGCGGCTTCGACTTTAGCCAGTTCGGCGGCGGTCAGCAGGGCGGCTTTGACTTCAGCCAGTTCGGCGGTGGTCAGCAG